>JACDJA010000209.1_pt1 | contig 77750 bp, 70 predicted proteins | sample 7449241 | NCBI WGS metagenome assembly JACDJA01 (sample SAMN14253289, study PRJNA609438) | sludge metagenome | isolation source: initial anaerobic sludge | collected 2018-12-20 | reverse complement strand
GTTCCCCGTGGTATCCGCGGAGAAGAAAAACCTCTCCGGCTCCGGCGCCTGGGACTCTGACGGCCTGGCGCAGCGTGCGGTTCGGGCACTGAAGAAGGCTTACCCGGAGCTGGGCGTTATTACCGATGTGGCGCTGGACCCGTTCACCACCCATGGTCAGGATGGCATTATAGATAACGATGGTTATGTACTGAACGATGTCACCGTTGAGGCCCTGGTGAACCAGGCTCTGTCTCACGCAGACGCGGGTGCTGATGTCGTGGCGCCCTCCGATATGATGGACGGTCGGATTGCGGCTATCCGTGATGCACTGGAATCTGCCGGGCATGTGAACACCCGTATCCTGGCCTATTCTGCCAAGTATGCATCCGGTTATTATGGTCCGTTCCGCGACGCGGTCGGTTCTGCCGCGAACCTGGGCAAAGGCAATAAAGCCACTTACCAGATGGACCCGGCCAACAGTAATGAGGCGATTCATGAAGTGATGATGGATCTGTCGGAAGGTGCAGACATGGTGATGATCAAACCCGGCATGCCATATCTCGATATTGTGCATCGGGTGAAAACCGAACTGCAGGTGCCGACCTTCGTATACCAGGTCAGTGGTGAGTACGCCATGCACATGGCAGCGGAGCAGAACGGCTGGCTCGACGGCGATACCGTGGTCATGGAAAGCCTGATGTCCATGCGCCGCGCCGGTGCCGATGGAATCCTGACCTACTTCGCAGTGCGTGCGGCCCGCCTGATGCGGGATCAGCGGCGCTGAAGCCGTTTGCGGACGGGCCGCTGCCGTTAGTCTGCAGGTGGTACATCAAACAGGAATTGGAACGCCATGAGAACGGAAATCGCCAGAAATCTGACCGCACACGGGGAGCGGAGTGTACCTGCACCAATAAAAATTCCGCCCGTGGGTGAAGTGATCGATCTGGACGCCAGTGAAAACTACTTCAATCGTGAACTGAGCCAGTTGCAGTTCAACTACCGGGTATTGAAACAGGCGCTGGATACAACTCACCCTCTGATCAACCGGCTGATTTTCTGCTGTATTTTCAGCAGTAACATGGATGAGTTCTTTGAAATACGGGTGGCCGGCCTGCGCCAGCAGATGAAGTACGGTCGCGAAACCCTGGGTGCTGACGGTCTCATGCCGGAACAGGCGCTGAGTGAAATCAGCCGTGTTGCCCACGAATATATTGATGAGCAGTACGACATCCTGAACCATGTCCTGATTCCGGAGATGGAAAAGGAGGGTATTCACTTTGTGCGCCGCCGGGAATGGACGCCGGAGCAGGCAGAGTGGGTACGCAAGTATTTCGAGGAGGAGATCCTGCCGGTGGTGAGCCCCATCGGGCTGGACCCGTCGCATCCGTTCCCGCGCCTGGTGAATAAAAGCCTCAACTTTATTGTCGAGCTGGACGGCAAGGACGCCTTTGGCCGTGAGACAGGTATGGCCATAGTGCCGGCACCACGTTCATTGCCAAGGCTGGTGCGGCTGCCGGATGAGATCTGCAACGGAGGCGAGAATCTGGTTTTTCTGTCCTCCATGATTCACGCCCACGCCGATGAACTGTTCCCGGGTATGGAGGTCAAGGGCTGTTATCAGTTCCGTCTTACCCGTAACGCGGATCTCGAGCTGGAAGACGATCTGGAAGACCTGGCTTCCGCGCTGCGCGGCGAGTTGCTCAGCCGCCGGTTTGGTGATGGCGTGCGGCTGGAAGTGGCCGACAACTGCCCGCAAGAGCTTGTGCAGTTTTTGCTGACCGAGTTTGGTCTGGGGCAAAGAGACCTGTACCAGGTGAACGGGCCGGTGAATCTCACCCGGCTGATGGCGGTCACCAGCCTGGTGGATCGTCCTGATCTGACCTATTCCAGCTTCTCGCCCTCCATACCCCGGCAGATTCGCAGCAAGGAAACCATATTTGACGCTATTCGAAAGCGGCCGATCCTTCTGCATCATCCTTTTCAGAACTTCAGTCCGGTAGTGGATTTGCTGCGCCAGGCCGCGAAAGACCCGCAGGTGCTGGCTATCCGGCAAACCCTTTACCGTACCGGTGCCAATTCCGAGATTGTTGAGGCTCTGGCGGATGCGGCCCGGCGTGGCAAGGAAGTCACTGCGGTGGTCGAGCTGCGGGCGCGCTTCAGTGAAGCGGAGAACCTGGAGCTGGCCAGCCGGCTGCAGGAAGCCGGTGTGATCGTGGTGTACGGCGTTGTGGGCTATAAAACCCACGCCAAGATGATTCTGATTGTGCGCCGTGAGGAGGGTCGCCTGCGCCGTTATGTGCATCTGGGAACCGGCAATTATCATGCGGTCAACGCGCGGCTGTACACCGATTACAGCTTCATGACCTGCGATGAATCCATTGGTGACGACGTCAACAAGCTGTTTCAGCAGCTAACCGGCATGGGCAAGGCCCTGAAGATCAAGAAACTGTTCCATGCGCCCTTTACGCTGCACAAACGATTACTCAGCCTGATTGAGCGTGAAGCCAGCCTGGGTGAAAAGGGGCGCATCATAATCAAGATCAACGCGCTGACTGAAATCCGGCTGATAAAGGCTCTTTACCAGGCCTCACAGGCCGGGGTGCAGGTTGATCTTATTGTTCGTGGCATCTGCAGCCTGCGACCTGGCGTACCCGGTCTTTCGGAGAACATTCGAGTGCGTTCCATCGTCGGGCGTTTTCTGGAACATACCCGGGCTTACTACTTTGGCAACGATGACAAACCGGAGGTCTATTGCTCAAGCGCAGATTGCATGGAACGTAATCTGCTGAGCCGGGTCGAGACAGCATTTCCCATTGAGGATCCGGAACTGATTGCACGGGTGCGTGAGGACCTGGACGTTTACCTTGCCGACAACTGCCAGTCATGGATGCTACAGCCGGATGGCGGTTATATTCAGAACCAGCCGGCGGAGGGTGAGGAGCGGATCGCTTCGCAACTGGTGCTGCTTGAACGCCTGACGGGTAAATCCTGATATTTTCAGATGGAGAGAATTCTTGAAAGCAAAGTGGATCATTGTCGGCGCCGGTGTGCTGGTTGTCGCTGGTGCAATGCCCTGGGTGGTAGGTTACGTAACCGAACAACAGTGGCAGCAGGTCACCCATGAGTTGAACCAGTCCCAGCCCTTCCTGCAGATGCAGACCGAAGAGTACCGCCGGGGCTTTTTCGGATCGGAGCTGGCCGGCGCGCTAAGGGTGCTCAACCCCGAGAACGGTGAAACTCACCTGATCGCGTATCGGGCCAACGTGACCCATGGCATCACCGGTAGTTTCATCGACTTCAAACCGGTGGGCGGCTGGGCCCCGGAAGGCGCTGACTGGTTTCAGGAGCGGCCCAGGCTGACTCTGGAAACCCGGCTTTGGGGTACCGCTGCACTTGAGCTGGAAGCCCCGGCCATCGCCATTGACAATCCCGAGCGCGGAGAGACACTCAGAACCAGCGGCGGTGTTGCCCGGCTTGAAGTCAGTGATACCGGATCCCGGGCTGAAACACTGGTTGTGTGGCCCCAGATCAGCCTCACCGGCCCGGATATGAGTATCCGTGTTAACGACTTTCGTGTAGAGCAGAGCATGACTCACCTGGATGGTGATGTCTGGACAGGCAGTATGGAGGCCTCTGTCGCCTCTCTTGCCCTGGCATCCCCCGATGCGCCGGCGGCCACCATAGAGGGCTTGCGAGCGCTAAGCAGCACCGAGGCCCGTGATGACAGCCAGCGCCTGGATTCCCGTTTGTCGGTTGAAGCAGAGACTGTTCGTTTTGAAGGCGAGGCCTGGGGGCCGCATAAACTGGTCTTTGCGCTGGAAAACCTGGATGTTTCAAGCTGGAGCCGGCTGACCGCCAGCATGGCTGAGCTTCAGGGCATGGTGCAGTCACCGGATGCGGGTGGCCGGGAGGCGTTTGAACGGCAGATGGCGGCCATGGGAGAGGTGAATACAGCCATGCGTGACCTGGTGGCGGCAGGGTTTTCCGCGGGGCTCCCGGAACTGACCCTGAATACGCCCGAGGGCAAGGTTAGCGGCAGCCTGATGCTCAGCCATCCGGAATTGACCCAAGCCCGGAAAGCCGAAATGTTGATGGTGATGCAGGGGCTGACCGGGACAATGGATCTGAGCGTGCCTCTGGCATTGGCAGAAAATTACCCCGCTGTTCGCCTGCAGCTTGCGCCGCTGATCAAGCAGGGATTGCTGGTGCCTGAGGGAGAACGACTAATACTGGCAGCAACGCTGAACGATTTGGTGATTCAGGTGAATGGCCAGGAAATCCCACTGCCTCCACTTTTTTAAACGGTGGGGTTAACAGAAAAGCCCCGGACGGGGCTTTTCTGTCACTGGCTGAGGGGCTGAGGTTTCAGGCTTCGCTGAATTTTTCTTTCAGAGCCGCTTCCACAACAGGGTCAACGAACTCGGATACATCCCCGCCAAGTGACGCAATTTCCCGGATCAGGCTTGAGGAAATATAAGAGAGGTGATTCGAGGGTGTCAGGAACACGCTTTCCAGTTCCGGCGCCAGGCGCCGGTTCATGTCCGCAAGCTGAAACTCATACTCGAAATCCGACACGGCGCGCAGGCCACGGATGATCACAGTGGCGCCCTGGTCGCGGACAAAATCGGCAAGCAGGTAGCTGAAGCCGGTCACGCTGACGTTTGGAATGTGACTGGTTGCCTGTCGAACCAGTTCGCAGCGCTCATCCAGGTCAAACAACGGTTTCTTCTTCGAGTTATAGGCAACGGCAACCACCACTTCATCAAACATGCGACTGGCCCGTTCAATAAGGTCCGTGTGGCCATTGGTAATGGGGTCGAAGGTGCCAGGGTAAATGACTTTAGGCATGCACAGCTCCTTTTGAAACAGGCGCTCAGAGTATCAGCATTTTCACCGTTTCTGTAGACCGGCTGAAGACCAACCCGGAGCACGGCGCTGTTGCGCCGGTGCTTGCCTGCAGGAGAACATCAGGTTCTCAGTCGTTGTGCCAGCCGCGTGCTGTTTCGGGCCGCCAGTGCATAAACCGACAGCTGGGGGTTGGCCCCGATACTGGTCGGGAAAATCGATGCGTCGTGTATGTTCAGATTGCTGACGTGATGATGCTCACCGAAACTGTTGACCACGGATTGTTTCGGATCACTCCCCATGCCGCAGCCTCCCATCTGGTGCGCGGTAAACAGGCGAACCCGGTGGAGTTCCATGGGCAAGGCGTCGATGGCAGCTTTTGCGTCTGCCCAGCTGGAGTACCAGTCGGAATCCAGGTGCATCAGGCGAACCCTCTGTGCACCGGCAGCAAACTGGATTTCCGCCATGGTATAAAAGGCCCTGCGGAGACCTTGCCAGAGGTAGTCAGTCACCGGGTAATCCAGCACCGGGCTGCCATCATCCCGCAGTGATACGGTACCGCCCGGGCTGTCCGCATGAAAACCGTCGCGTAACAGCGCAATTACAGACTGCATCCAGGGCAGGCTGGCCATGTTTTTTACCTGGGCGTCGCCATGGCCCGGCACAACGCCGGCAGACATGGCCGGGTGCAAAGGCGGTACTTCCAGCTTGTAGCCCACATCACCGTCCACGCCACTGCTGAAGTTGAACTCATCGGAGTAAACGGACTGTGGGGCACCGTAGAACGGGTCCACCAGCTTTGGCATTTTCGCGACACTGGCATTCACCGGGTGAATAAACGACCGTTTGCCCACCCGCTCATAAGGGTCTGGCAGCCGGGAGCGCAGCAGCAGCCCCGGCGAACCGATGGCGCTGGCGGCCACCACGAAATGCCTGGCTTTCAGCGTAACCTGAACAGAGGTCGGGGTGATGCCATCGCTGGCCATGGCGGTGGCCTGCAGTGACTCAATCCGGTCCTGGTTCATCACTAACCGGTCTGCGCGCAGGCCGTGGTACATGTGAGCCTGATGGTCAAGCGCACCGGGAATGGTGGTCAGCAATGCCCCCTGCTTGGCGTTGGTGGGGCAACCTACCCCGCAGTAGCCCAGGTTCCAGCAACCTTTTACATTGCGCGGAATAATCTGCCAGCTGAAGCCCAGCTTCTCACAGCCCTGGCGCAATATATCGTTGTTGATATTGGGGGCCATGTCCCAGGGTGACATGGAGTGGCGTTCTTCGCGACCAGCGAACCAGGGTGCCATGGCATCGGGGCTCAGGTCTTCCAGGCCGAATTGTCGGCCCCAGTAATTGAGAGTGGCATCCGGAGTGCGAAAGCTGCTGGTCCAGTTAACGGTGGTTGAGCCACCGACGCAACGCCCTTGCAGAATTGCAATGGCACCATCTTTGGTAACCCGGCTCATACCTTCCTGATAAAGGTTTGCGTAGGACGTGAGTTCGTCCATTTTGAAGTCTTTCTGATAGTAGAGGCGGCCTTCTTCAACAAGAATGACCGAAAGACCACGCTTCGCCAGAATTTCTGCAGTAGTGCCGCCGCCGGCTCCGGTACCAACGATAACCACATCGGCTTCAGCGGTGTGGTTTGCAGTGAGCGTTGCGCCATCGGTCACTTTCCAGCCGGATTCCAGACCCCGGGCGATACGATCATTTAACGACATGGTGGTGGCTCCGTATAAAGAAACTGAAGAAAACGGGTAGAAGATCAGCTGGTGCGAAATTGTGGCAGGGCCTGGACGGCCCAGTCGGGTGGCCCCGGATAGCCGGAGAGATGCCAGTTCTCCTGGTAGCCATAGAACGCCACGTTGCTGATTTTCGTGAGAGCCATATAGCCATTGTTGAATAGCCCGATACCGCTTGAGCGCCAGCGTTCCAGAAACCCGTTGGCCTGCTCTGTGGAGACCTGTGGCCAGGGTGACCAGACCCGCGCAATGGTGATGCGGGTAAGACCGAAATTCAGAAGATCAAACAACTGCCGCAGCTCTTTCTGATTGGCCGGCCCGAACTGGTGAATACCGGCGTCAATGCGCTCGACAGTGCCGGCAATTGCCATGCGCCTGGCGTTGGGTTGCGCCGGGAGTGCAGAGCCAAGAATGGCCGGAAGCAGGGCTTCGAACAGGTCGATGTCGTCGGCTGTCAGAAACCGGAACCGGTAACTGGCGTCCATCCGGGTTTCAACCGCGCCAAGCCGATCCGCAGGGGCTGTGGCACAGCCGCTGAGGCTGGCGGTTACACTGACGGTGCCCAGAAACAGCGCGCCACCCAGGCCGGTGCGCAGAAAACTGCGACGGTTGAGGGACGCTGCATCCTGATTTTCATGTCGGGGGAGTAGGTTGCTCATAGGCGGCTCGCTGTTGTTCTGTTTATGGCGATTGCCGGGACGAGCGAGCGCCCCGGCCCAGGCATGGGATGCCTAGCGGATGAAGAATTTATAAACCATTTTATGGAACGATGTTCCGTAAGGAGGATAGACATATTTACCACTGTTGAACTTCTGCTTGGCAAAAATCGCGCGCTGGTGCGAGAAGGTCAGGAAGCCTTCCTTGCCGTGATAGTGGCCCATGCCTGAGTCGCCTACGCCGCCAAAAGGCAGGTCGTCCTGGGCGACGTGCATCAGCGAATCGTTGATGCACATGCCTCCCGAGAGCGTATTGTCAATTACCTGGTTCTGCTGATCGCGGTCGTAGCCGAAAAAGTACAGGGCCAGGGGGCGAGGCCGGTCGTTAATAAACTGGATCGCCTCCTCGAGCTTGCCGTAACTCACAACCGGGAGAATAGGGCCGAAGATCTCCTCCTGCATCAGTTTCATGTCCGGCGTGGTTTTAAGTACCAGAGTCAGCGGAATCTTGTGGGTGCCATCGGCCATGTTTTCGTTTGCCGGATTGATCTCAACAAGCTCCGCTCCCTTGGCCCTGGCGTCCTCCAGGTAGCCCTGCAGGCGGTTGTACTGGCGCTCGTTGATGATAGCCGTATAGTCGTCGTTATCCCGCAGGGAGGGGTACATTTCCGAAAACCGGGCACGGAACTCGTCGACAAATGCCTGGGTCCGGTCAGCCGGGCAGAGCACATAATCCGGTGCCACACAGGTCTGGCCAGCATTGAACGCCTTGCCAAAGGCTATGCGTTGCGCCGCGTCTTCCATGGGAACATCCGCGGAGACAATAGCCGGTGATTTGCCGCCCAGTTCCAGAGTGACCGGGGTCAGGTTCTCGGAGGCTGCCCGCATTACCAGCTTGCCCACGGCGGTAGAGCCGGTGAACAGCATATGGTCGAAAGGCCGTGCGGAAAAATCGGCGGCAACATCGGCTTCGCCATTGATGACCGATACCAGGTCCTCCGGGAAGGTGGCCTCTATAAGCTCTTTGAAAAGTGCTGATGTATGAGGCGTGAACTCGGACATCTTGATCATGGTGCGGTTACCTGCCGAAAGCGAGGCAACCAGAGGCCCGACAGCCAGATAGAGCGGGTAGTTCCAGGGCACGATCACACCCACAACACCCTTGGGCTGATAGCACACCTTGTTGCTGGCGGGCTGGAACAGTATGGAAACGTGCCGGCGGGAAGGCTTCATCCAGCCCGCCAGGTTTTTCAGGGCATAGTTGATGCCCTGGATTGAAGGCATGACCTCGGCGATCAGGGATTCATCGCGGGAGCGGCATGTGAAATCCCGGTCAATGGCTTCCACCAAGCGATCCTGGTAGGTGAGCAGCGCCTGTTTGAGACGATTGAGGTTTTCCTGGCGTTCGGCCAGTGACGGTGTCGGGTTATCGTAAAAGGCTTTCTTCTGGTTCTCAAACACCCTGTGGGTATGCTGAATGTGCTTTTTGCTCTCGGTGAGCTGAACAACACTGGCACTCATAATATCCTCCCCCCGGCGCCGTCATCATGCTCCGGCAGCCTGCTGTCTGGTATTGGCGAAAAAACGCTCAATTTGCACTTGGGGGTATTATTAGAGTATATACTCTAGGTAGTCAAGCGGGCCTTATGGCGAATCAGGCCATCTGTCAGCTGTACTACAACAAACGTCGATGAGCTTATGAAAACCAGAGACAAAATACTGCTGGCGAGCCTTGAGCTATTTAATGAGCAAGGTGAGCGCAACGTCACAACCAACCACATAGCTGCTAACCTGGCGATATCGCCGGGCAATCTCTATTACCATTTCCGTAACAAGTCCGACATCATCTACGAGATATTCCAGGAGTACGAAAAACTGGTGGATTTCTATCTGGACATCCCGGAAAACCGGCCAATGACGCTGGCGGATATGACGTTTTATCTGGAGTCTGTGTTTGATGGCCTGTGGAGCTACCGTTTTTTCCACCGGGATCTGGAATACCTGTTGGACCGGGATCCGCGCTTGCGCAAGGATTATCGTGAATTTACCAACCGTTGCCTGGCGTCCATCAGCTTGATTTTCGAGAAACTGGCTGATAGCGGTATCATCGAGCCACAACCGGAATCCCTTAGGGCTGCCATGTCGTTGAATGTCTGGCTGGTCATTACCAACTGGATGGCGTTTCTGAAAACTGCCCATGCGGAACAGGCATCCGCCTGCCTGACCCTGCGGGAATTGAAGCAGGGCATTTATCAGGTTCTTACGCTGGAAATTCCCTACCTGACCCCGGCTTATCGTGAGCAGGTACTGGAGCTGAGAGAGAAGTACCGGCCAACAATGCCGGAGCAGGAAGGTGAACAGGAAGCGCCGGTGAACTGAGTGTGTTGAATCGCAATCCGGTGCTTCTGGAACTTTTACAGTCTGCCGTGGTCAGAAGAAGTGGCGCTGGCAATCCGGACATTTCCGGCGCCTCCTGAGTCTCCCTGGAGGACCCTCAGGTTTTAGCACGTCGCAAACCCTGACGTTTCACCGGCCTGTTTTCTTGCAGGCCGGTTTTTTGCTTTTTATGCCATTCCTTTTATTCCCGCTGTTTTATGCCTGCTCTTCTGCGCCAGCTTCCAGCCAGTCAATGAGCGCAGCCCGGCACTCATCAACGCCGCGTTTGGAGGTGGATGAGAACATCAGCAAGTGCTGCACGCAGGTGAAGTTCTCCAGTCGGCGAGCTATATCCAGCATGCTGTTTTTCGCCTGCCCGAATTTCAGTTTGTCGGCTTTGGTGGCCAAAATCATTAGTGGCAGCTTGTTATGCTCACACCACTCCACCATCATCTGGTCGAAATCAGTGAGTGGGTGGCGGATGTCCATCACCAGAACCAGACCACGCAGGCACCGGCGGTCATTCAGGTAGTGCCCCAGATGTTTTTGCCAGTCGTCTTTCATGTCCCGGGATACCTTTGCATAGCCGTACCCCGGCAGATCAACCAGGCGGGCATTTTCACGGTTCAGGGAGAAAAAGTTGATCAGGCGTGTGCGCCCGGGAGTTTTACTGGTTCGGGCCAGCTTGCTGTTTGCGGTGATTGCATTAAGGGCACTGGATTTGCCAGCGTTGGAGCGTCCTGCAAAGGCGACTTCGGCGCCGGTATCCGGTGGACAGTCTTCCAGCCGGGGAGCGCTGACCATAAAGCGGGCGCTGTTAAATGAGATGCTTTTTTGAGTCAGATCAGAGTCCACAGCGGTTGGCATTCCTTTGGATTTCAGTTATCAGGGATTAATGTATAATGCTACACCAATTCCGGGCGGTACGCTTGGCGTAACCGCTGTCAGTCCGGGTCTTGAGCGTGACTGGTCAGCGCCTGCCGGCTGTATACCAAGAATATTTTCGAGATGAGAGAAGCGGAGCGAGCATGAAGAAACTGATCGCAGGAGTTGTTTTTGGCGTTGGCCTTGCAGCTATGGCGCACGGAGCAGGAGATCCTGAAGCAGGTAAACAGAATGCAGCGGCCTGTCAGGCCTGTCATGGCCAGGGCGGGGCAAAGCCGATTATGGGGGTTTACCCCAAGCTTTCAGGGCTGGGAGAGAGATATCTGTATGATCAGCTGGTTGCCATCAAGAACAATTCGCGCCCTATTCCGGAAATGACCGGCCAGCTTGATAATATGTCAGAGCAGGACCTGCGAAATCTTGCCGCCTATTTTGCGCAGCAGGAGATGGTGGTCAGCCAGGCAGATCCTGATCTGGTCGATAAAGGTGCAGCGCTCTATCGTGGTGGCAATATGGCCTCCGGCGTTCCGGCCTGTGCGGCTTGCCACAGCCCGCAGGGCAAGGGTAACGAGCCGGCAGGCTATCCGCATCTCGGCGGTCAGAACGCCGAGTATCTGGCGAAGCAACTGAAAGCCTACCGTGACGGCACCCGGGCTAACAGTGCCAATGCGTCGATCATGGTGGATGTATCCACCCGGCTGACCGACGCAGAGATTGAGGCGGTTTCCAGCTACATTTCCGGTCTGAACTGATTTAACAGTTCGGAACCTGACGAAAACCCCGCCACGAGCGGGGTTTTTCGATTATTTCGATCATATAATCCACGAACGGTGGAACTTTTCTGGTTCAGCGGGTCATAATTCCCCTGTAATGACATTCATAAAACCTGGAGATATCTCATGTTTCGAGCGCTCAGAACAGTCACCCTGTTGGTGGTAGCTCTGGCAGTATTCGGCCAGGCCGGTGCTGCCGACTGGAAGGAAGGTACGCATTACAAGAAACTGGATACGCCTGTGCGCACCGACAGCGGCTCAAAAATTGAGGTGGCGGAGGTGTTCTGGTACGGCTGCCCGCATTGCTACAACTTCAAGCCGCTGGCCGAGGACTGGGAAAGCAAAGCTCCGGATTACGTAGATTATGTGCGCATCCCTGCGGCCCTGGGCCGCTCCTGGGAGCCACACGCACGGGCTTTTTACGCGCTGGAAGCCATGAATGCCCGTGAAAAGCTGCACGATCCCTTGTTTGAGGCTCTGGCCGGTCAGCGCCGGCCGCTGAATGATGCTGAGTCCCTGGCGGATTTTGTTGCCGATCATGGTGTTGATCGCGACGAATTCCTGAATAATTTCAAAAGCTTCGGTGTGAATGCGCGTATGCAACAGGCGCAATCGAAAATCCGCGGCGCGCGCATTACCGGTACACCGTCTATGCTGGTAAATGGCAAGTACACGGTCAGCGCTTCTATGGCCGGTAGTCTGGAAGCCATGCTGGCGGTTGTGGATTATCTGGTGGAGAAAGAACACGCTGCTCAGCAGTAACGCCAGGCTTTGGGCCGTGTGTTTTGGTTCAACGTTGCCAAGCGAGGTCTTGCAGCAGAGTCACTATGTATAAACGCTTCAGAAAACAGGTAGATGGCATCATCAGCGCCCGGGGCGAGTCGAAAGGCTCGAGCTCGGGCCTTGAGCATGTGCCCGCGTTTGAGCCTCAGCGCCATATCAGGCTGCTGACCTTCAACATTCAGGTGGGTATCAGTACCTCCTCCTATCGCCACTACCTGACCCGAAGCTGGCAGCATTTTCTTCCCCACCGGAACCGCATCCAGAATCTTGACAGAATAGCCACGCTTCTTCGCAACTACGATGTGATTGCCTTGCAGGAGTGTGATGGTGGTAGCCTGCGCAGCGGTTATATCAACCAGGTGCAATATCTTGCCGAGGCAGCTGGTATTCCCTACTGGCATCAGCAACTGAACCGTAATCTGGGGCAGATTGCCCAGCACAGCAATGGTTTGCTCAGTCGGTTCCGGCCTCTGGATGTAAAAGAGTACAAATTGCCCGGGCGGGTTCCTGGCAGAGGGGCCATTGTTGCCCGCTACGGCACCAAAGAAGACCCGCTTGTTCTGGTGATAATGCACCTTTCCCTGAGCAAGTCGGCGCAGCAGCGCCAACTGGGCTTTATCAGTGAGTTGATTTCAAAATACCGGCATGTGGTGCTGATGGGAGATATGAACGCCCATGCGGAGCAGTTGCTCACCCAGACGCCCCTGAAAGAGACGGACCTGGTGCCTTTGCCGGACACTGCCCACAGTTTCCCGAGCTGGCGCCCGGAGAAAGCGCTTGATCACATTCTGGTGAGCCCGAGTTTGGAGATACGGAACTCCGGGGTGGTGAGTTATCCCATGTCTGACCATTTGCCGATTGCCATGGATATTGCTTTGCCGGACGGGTACCTGGAGAAGTTCTGAGGTATTGCTGAATTGGTTAAAAAATTCCACAAAAAAACCCGACATGTTGCCGGGTTTTTTTGTGGATGCCGATCAGGAATTACTTGATCTTGGCTTCCTTGTACTCAACGTGCTTGCGAACCACCGGATCGTACTTTTTCATAGCGATTTTTTCCGGTGTATTACGCTTGTTCTTTTTGGTCGTGTAGAAATGACCAGTGCCTGCTGAAGATACCAGCTTGATTTTTTCGCGCATGATGCGGCTCCTTATACTTTCTCGCCGCGGGCACGAAGATCGGCCAGCACAGCGTCAATGCCTTTTTTGTCGATGATGCGCATGCCCTTTGTGGATACGCGCAGCTTCACGAAACGCTTTTCGGTTTCAACCCAAAAACGGTGGTTCTGCAGATTCGGCAGAAAACGACGACGAGTGTGATTCATCGCGTGGGATACGTTGTTACCGGTGACCGGACGCTTACCGGTAACCTGACAAACTCTGGACATACTTGCCTCCGACCTGAGCAATGGTCTTGATAAATGCGAATTCTATTTTAATGCGTCTCTGGTTGCCGAGGAACGGTTACGCCCCTGTTTGCGCCTCTAAACTGAACGCTGCTCGCCAGACGCCGCCAGAAAGGGACGCTTTTATACCAGAACCAGTTCCCTAACGCAAAAAATTGTTGGGAATTTGGCCAGTTTTCTCGCATCTGACGGTGACAGCTTACATCAACCCGCGTTCTGCGAGGGATATTACCTCACCGTGGCCAACAACCATATGGTCAAGAACCCTGATATCCACCAGCCCAAGCGCTTCTTTCAGGCGCCGTGTGAGTGAAATGTCCGCCTGGCTGGGCTCGGCCACCCCGGAGGGATGATTATGGGCGAAAATAACGGCGGCGGCATTATCTTCCAGGGCCTGTCGCACAACTTCCCGCGGATACACGGCGGCGCCATCAATGGTGCCCCTGAACAATTCGCGATACTGGATAACCCGGTGCCGGTTGTCCAGGAAAAGGCCGGCAAAAACCTCGTGGGGGTAGGTGCCCAACCGGCTGGTGAGAAAGCGGCGGGTATCCTCCGGTGATCGCAGTGGATCACCCTGGCGCAGAGGTTCGTCCATAACCCGGCGGGCCATCTCCATGGCAGCCTGCACCTGAGCATACTTTGCGGTACCCAGGCCTTTTACATCACAGAACTGCCTGCGGGAAGCGGTTAGCAACCCGCGCAACCCGGAGAACTCCTGCAGCAGGAAACGCGAGAGCGCCATTACCGGCATACCGGTGGTGCCTGTACGCAGGAAGATGGCCAGCAGTTCAGCGTCCGAGAGGCTTTCGGCCCCGTGCGTCAGTAATCGTTCCCTGGGACGTTCGTCCATGGGCCAGGTGGGGTGAGTCATTGTCGCTTCCTTGCAGCAGGTTTCAGAATCCGGATGCATCCTGCAACCGGGGGAACGGGCGTGCTACCGGTATCAGTTTTTCTTTGCCGGCGCCCGGGAAGTTACAAAGACTACTCCAAAAAGTAACAAATGGTAAACGTGCCAGGCTGCGTACAGGCTGCCGGCGTTGCCAGAGCATGCTATCGTGTAAGCATTTAAAATAAGTGGATACGGAGCCTTTATGGCGAAAAAAATACTGCTGGGTATAACCGGTGGCATTGCGGCCTATAAAAGTGCCGAGCTCGTGCGCCTGCTGAAGAAGGCGGACTACGAAGTAAAGGTTGTCATGACCCGGGGCGCGGAAGCTTTCGTTACGCCGCTGACGTTTCAGGCGCTCAGCGGTGAGGCGGTACGTACCTCCCTGCTGGATCCTGAGGCCGAAGCCGGCATGGGTCACATCGAACTGGCCAAATGGGCTGATCAGGTTGTGATTGCCCCGGCCTCTGCGGATTTCATCGCCCGACTGGCCCAGGGCATGGCGGACGATCTGCTGACCACCGTCTGCTGCGCAACCGAGGCTCCTATTGCCGTGGCGCCCGCCATGAACCAGGCAATGTGGAGTAACGGGCGAACGCAGCGCAACATTCGCCTGCTGGAAGAGGACCCGCAAATTACACTCTGGGGCCCGGACCAGGGCGAGCAGGCCTGTGGTGACAAAGGCCCCGGCCGGATGCTTGAAGCTGCCGTGATTGCCGGGCTGATTATCGACAAACAGCCTGACACTGGCAAACTCGCAGGCAAGCGCGTGGTGATTACTGCGGGCCCTACACGGGAGCCGATAGACCCGGTGCGCTATATCAGCAATCACAGTTCCGGCAAAATGGGCTATGCACTGGCGGTTGCCGCCCGGGATGCCGGTGCCAGCGTTGTACTGGTCAGCGGGCCGGTCAATTTGCCGGCTCCGGCAGGGGTAGAGGTGCGTGACGTGGTGACCGCCGAGGACATGCTGAAGGCCACTTGCCGGGCTGTTGATGAGGGTTGTGATCTGTTTATTGCCACCGCAGCGGTGGCAGATTACAGGCCAGAGAACCTTGCCAGTGACAAGATAAAGAAATCCAGCGAGGCAATGGCGCTTTCACTGGTGCGCAACCCGGACACTCTGGCGACCATTGCCGCGCGCCCGGATGCGCCTTTTACTGTGGGCTTTGCCGCGGAAACGTCAGACGTTGCCCGCTATGCCAGGGATAAAATGCAGCGCAAAAACCTGCGAATGATTGTTGCCAATGATGTTTCCGTCCCCGGGATGGGGTTCAACAGTGACCAGAACACGGTAACGGTATTCTGGCCCGGCGGGCAGGAAAGCATAGGGCCGGCCACCAAGACTGCGATTGCGGTACGCCTCGTAACACTGATCGGTAATCATCTTGAACAGGAATGATATGAGCAGAAAAAAATTGCAGGTACGTATTCTTGATGACCGGATTGGCAGCCAGATTGCTTTTCCCGAATACGCCACAGAGGGCTCCGCCGGCCTGGATCTGAGAGCTTGCATGGACGAGCCTTTAACGCTGGAGCCCGGAGATACACAGTTAATCCGCACCGGGCTGTCCGTCCACATTGCCGACCCGTCTCTGGCAGCCATGATTCTGCCCAGAAGTGGTCTCGGGCACAAACACGGCATTGTGCTGGGTAATCTGGTGGGGTTGATCGACTCCGACTACCAGGGCGAGCTGATGGTGTCCTGCTGGAACCGGGGTCGCTCCGCCTTTACCGTGAACGTTGGTGAGCGGATCGCCCAGTTGGTACTGGTGCCTGTTGTGCAGGCAGATTTTGAAGTGGTTTCCGAGTTTGATGTGAGTAACCGGGGTGAAGGCGGTTTCGGCTCCACCGGAACCCGGTAACCCGAAAGGCCTCGCGCAGAAGCCTGTTGCGGCGTCTATACTTTGCCGGTAAGCGCTTGTCCGGGACAAAAAAGATAATTGCAGGATGTATTATGAAACTGGGTAAGAAGAAAGCTTCCGAGGCGCCTGTTGATGACCAGCCGGCGGCCAAGGCTGAAAAAAAACCGAAACCCCGGGCTTCCGCTGGTTCAAGACTGAAACACCTTGGTTCGACAGCCATCAGGCAGGCCCTTCTGGTTGTACTGGCCGGGGTGGCGGCAGTGGTTCTGGTGCATTTCCTTGTATTGCAGCCGGTCGCAGACAAGCAGCTCAGCGTCTGGAAAGCTGTTGAAGCCGACGCAGCGGCCCAGCGTATCAATGGCTACCTTGCGTTGATGCAGCAGAGCGTGAACGGCCTGGCTACCCAGCCTCATGTCGTGGACACCCTGATGGAACGTGTCGATCCGGCAGCTGTTGAGCAGAAGCTGGCGACAGCCCTGCCTGGCGCTCAGGCAGCATTCCTCTTCCCCTATCGGCAGATTCCGAGAACCGGCAACGAAAACGGCCTGCTGGGTTTTGCGGGCCTTGAACTGGCACGCCGTGCGGAAAACAGCCAGCCTCTGCATCCGGATGCATTTCCCCGGGATAACCACTGGTATATCCAGATAGCCGCACCGGTGCGCAACCCGGCAAGCAAAGCGGTTGTTGGCAGCTTGCTCGTGGTGTTTGACGCCGCCCAGCTGCAACCGCTGCTGTCCGTAGTTAACCCCCGGCTTGGCGGAGAACTGGCGCTTGTACAAACCGTTGCCGGGTCCTCCCGGACCTTTGTCAGCAAAGGGAGCAGCTCGAATCCCGGCGCGGCAGAAACCCGGTCACTTGCCAATCCGGACTGGTCCGTCAGTTACAAACCAGGTTCCCTGCCGGAGCCGCCAGTCAACATTCTGCTGGTTGCATTACTGGTAGGCGTTCCGGCGCTGGTAGCCGCCATCCTGGTCTGGGTCATTCTGGTCCGTGCCCAGAAAGGGCTGCGTCACGATGTAACCAATCTTATTCAATGGGCTCACAAGGTTTTCAGTGGCGAGCGACAGAAGCTGCCTACGTTTCAGTGGGACATGGTCGCCTCTGCGGGTGAGGTGCTTTACAGGTTGTCCCAGGTGGTGGACAAGCGTCTGGCAAAGGTGGCGGAAAGCGCCAAGCCAAAACCCGCGAAAAGTGCCACCGCGCCAGCGGCAGAAGATGCCGAGCCATTGTTCCAGGACAAGGAACTGCCGGACATCGATATGCTGGACGGTGATGAAGATGTTCTGGGTTTTGGCAGCGGCAACGGTGACAGCTCGTTTTTCACCGGTGGGAAAATGCCGGATGTTGAAGAGGCGGATGATCCGGCTGTTGAAATATCACCGGATATTTTCCGGGCCTATGACATCCGGGGCATTGTCGGCGAGACCCTGTCTCCGGCCATTGTTGAAAGAATCGGAGTTGCCATCGGCTCCGAAGCCATCAGCCGCGGCCTGCCCTCGTTATGCATTGGCTATGACGGCCGTCACTCAAGCCCCGAACTGGCGGACGCCCTTGCACGTGGTGTGATGGCCGCAGGGTGCAACGTCATTCATATTGGCGCTGTACCAACGCCGGTGCTCTATTTTGCCACCCATCATCTTGAAAACGGTTCCGGCGTTATGGTGACTGGCAGCCATAACCCGGCTAACTACAACGGCCTGAAGATCATGCTGGGGGGTGAAACACTCTCCGGTGAGGCGATACAGGCACTTTACCGGCGTGTGCAGACCGGTGATCTTGCGGCGGGCCGTGGCACCCAGTCCTCGGAAGATGTGCGCAGGGCCTATCTTGACCGCATTACAGATGATATTGCGGTGGCAGCGCCACTCAAGGTTGTGGTTGATGCCGGCAACGGCATTGCAGGTGAGTTGGGCCCTATGCTGATAGAAGAGCTTGGGTGCGAGGTGATCCCGCTGTATTGTGAAGTGGACGGCGACTTCCCGAATCATCACCCGGATCCCGGTAAACCAGAGAACCTTGCAGACCTGATTGAAACGGTCAAAGCCGAAGGTGCAGACCTCGGCGTGGCGTTTGACGGTGACGGCGACCGCCTGGGCCTGGTCACCAACACCGGCAAGATTATCTGGCCGGACCGGCTGATGATGCTCTTTGCCCGGGATGTGGTGTCGCGGAACCCGGGCACGGATGTGCTTTACGATGTCAAATGCAGCCGCCGTCTTGCGGGTGTGATTTCTGAAGCGGGTGGGCGCCCCATCATGTGGAAAACCGGGCACTCCCTGATGAAAGCAAAAATGAAAGAAACCGGCGCCCTGCTGGCCGGTGAGATGAGCGGCCATATCTTCTTTGCCGAACGCTGGTACGGTTTTGACGACGGGCTCTATTCCGCTGCCAGGCTTCTGGAAATACTCGGTATTGAGGATCGCCACAGTGACGAAGTGTTTGAAGACTTTCCCGAGGATATAAGCACCCCGGAGCTGAATGTGGCAGTGACGGAAAGCAGCAAGTTCACCATAATCGAAAAGCTGGGCCAGGAGGGTAACTTTGGCGATGGTAATATCAGCAAAATAGATGGGATCCGGGTAGATTATGCCGATGGCTGGGGGCTTTGCAGAGCTTCCAATACCACGCCGGTACTGGTTTTGCGCTTTGAGGCTGAAACGGAAGAAGCGCTGGAGCGGATCAAAGACGTTTTCCGCAGCCAGCTGAAAAAAGTAGCACCGGATCTTGTGGCGGATTTCTGAGGCCGGCTTCCGGCCCCGGGGCTTGCGCGTTTTCAATACTGATTTATTAAGGCAATCAAATGACGCTGGATCGTGAAACAGCAATGCAGGTGGCGACCGTTCTGAGCCGCGCCTTGCCGTATATTCAGAGGTTTACCGGAAAAACAGTCGTTATCAAATATGGCGGCAACGCCATGGAAAATGAAGAGTTGAAGAGCAGTTTTGCCCGCGATGTGGTGCTGATGAAACTGGTGGGTATTAACCCGATTGTCGTTCATGGTGGTGGCCCGCAGATTGGTGAATTGCTGCAGCGCCTGAACATCCAGTCCCGCTTTGTGAACGGCATGCGTGTTACCGATGCAGAAACCATGGATGTGGTGGAAATGGTTCTGGGCGGCCAGGTCAACAAGGAAATTGTTTCCCTGATCAACGCCCACGGCGGTACCGCTATAGGCCTGACCGGGAAAGATGGCAACCTGATCCGCGCCCGTAAACTGGAGGTGGTGGATCGCTCGCCGGAGCATGAGCGTGCGGAGATCATTGATATCGGCCACGTGGGTGAAGTGGCCGGGGTTAACGTGAATGTAATCGACATGCTGACCCGCAGTGATGTCATCCCCGTGATCGCGCCCATAGGCGTTGGGCCGGATGGGGCCTCCTACAATATTAACGCCGATCTGGTGGCCGGCAAGGTGGCCGAGGCCATGAAGGCGGAAAAGCTCATGCTGCTGACCAACGTGTCAGGGCTCAAGAGCAAGGAAGGCAAGGTACTCACCGGCCTGACCGCACAGCAGGTTAATGACCTGATTGAAGATGGCACCATTTATGGCGGCATGCTGCCGAAGATCCGCTGTGCCTTGAGCGCAGTGGAGAATGGTGTCCGCACCTCCCATATTATCGATGGCAGGGTGGCGCACGCCTGTCTTCTGGAAATCTTTACCGATGAGGGTGTCGGTACACTCATTTCCCGTAACTGACGGCACTGCCTGAGGATTTTCCGGATGAAACGCCTGCTCACAACGCTGATCCTGGCTGCCTTGCTCGGTTTTGCCGCATTCAAATCCGCTGTGTGGTGGCTGACCGATCAGCGCCTGGCGGAAGCACGCCAGGCGCTGAGTGAAACCGGTGTCCTGGAGCGTGGCAAGATTGGTTCCGGCATTGAGGGCAGTCTGACTCTCTCCGGAGCCTCCTGGCAGGATTTCGAGCTGACCCAGCCACTGGTTATTGCCCGGGCAGAGTTTCAGACCGGTTCCCCCGCTGCCTTGCTGAAGGCGCTGGCGGACCCTTCTGATTTGCCCGCCAGCTGGTCGCTGCAGGCGGAAGGGATGGCACTGGTGCTTGAGGCAACCATGTTCCGTAACTGGGTAACCGCCGACGGCACCAGTGGGCCTGAGCAGGCCGCCCTGTTTTCCTTACCCTGTGCACCGGATCCGCGACAGCAACTGGGCAGTGGTGATTTGCTGCGCATGGGTATTACCCGGCTCACCGGCGAACTTATTGTGCAGCAGACACCCGAGCGCCTTCACCTGGAGCTGAACTCGGCAAATACAGGCAGCCTGGAGTTGAACTGGCCCGGCGCCAGAATCAGCCTGGTATCCCCTGAGGCAACATTGTCCAGCTCGAACCAGCCCCTGGAGCTTACCCTCAGGGATGGTGGCCTTATGCGCCGTGTGGCCGCTTACTGTTCCCGGGAGACAGGTATGGACGCATCGCAATGGGCAGGGCGCGCACTGGAAACATTCGAAAACGGGCTCAGGGCGCGAGGCTGGAGTGCCAGCGATCAGTTGCTGGCACTCTACCGCCAGTGGTTGCTTGAGGGTGGAGAAATAACGGCATCTGTTTTACCTGCTTCCGAGGCGCTCGGCATTCCCGTGCGCCCCGGAGAGAATCCCGGGAGTGAGCCCGCGGAGGCAAGCAGGGCCTGGACTGTAACCTATAACGGTGCCAGGGTGCCGGATGTGTTCCTGCGCAAAACCAGGCCAGTTGCACCGGAACTGCCCGAAGAAACACAGGAGCCCGCAACGCCGCGGGATAATCCGGTCGTAAACCGCTGGTATGCCGAGAATCTCGAAACAGCATCTGCCTGGGTTGGTCGCACTGTACGTGTGACGCTCACAAACGGTAATCTGGTGCAGGGGCGCCTTGCCAGTGTTACTGAACAGGAACTGGAAATTGCCCGCAAAGTGGCTGGTGGCGAGGTGGCCTACCCCATAGTTACCCGCGCAATCACAGCGTTTGAGGTATGGAAGCGCGGCCAGGCACAATAATGCCCGAGCCGGAGCGAGGAGATGCAATGATCAACAGAGCCGACACGGTTCCTGGTGTGCAAGAGATGTTGGCGACACTGATCTCGCTGCCATCTATCAGCAGCGCCTCGGCAGAGTGGGACCACAGCAATGAACCTTTGGTGCGAACACTGGGTGAGTGGCTGGAGGCACTGGGTTTTTCGGTTGAGTTACTGCCACTGCCGGATGCGCCCGGAAAATACAACCTGATTGGCACACTGGGCAGTGGCTCCGGTGGCCTGGTGCTTGCCGGCCATACAGATACCGTGCCGTTTGACGACAAACGCTGGAAAAGTGACCCCTTTACCCTGACAGAGCGTGATAACCGCTGGTACGGCCTGGGCACCTGCGATATGAAAGGCTTCTTTCCCCTGGCGATCGAAGCGGCCAGAGAGTTTGCCTCCGCCGAACTGAAACAGCCTTTGATTATCCTCGCCACGGCGGACGAGGAAACTTCCATGAACGGCGCCCGTGCGCTCGCCGAAGCCGGTAAACCGAAAGCACGTTATGCGGTTATCGGTGAACCCACCAGCCTCAGGCCGGTGCGTATGCACAAAGGCATCATGATGGAGCGGCTCACCTTTGAAGGGCAGTCTGGCCACTCGTCAGACCCGGCGCTGGGCCGCAATGCTCTGGAAGGCATGCATGAAGCCCTTGGCGAACTGCTGGCCCTGCGGGCAGACTGGCAGCAACAGTATCGCAACACGAACTTTGACGTTCAGGTGCCAACGCTTAACCTTGGCTGCATCCACGGTGGCGATAACCCGAACCGCATATGCGCCCGTTGCGAGTTGCACTTTGATTTGCGACCACTGCCCGGGATGAGCATGGAAAACCTGCGCCAGGATATCTTGCACCGGCTTCAGCCTTTGGCTGAGCGACGTGAGCTGGCGATGGAATTCGAGCCTCTGTTTGATGGTGTGCCGCCGTTTGAAACTCCGGCAGATGCCGCGCTGGTGAAGGCCTGTGAAAAGCTTACCGGCCATACCGCCCATGCGGTGGCCTTTGCCACGGAGGCTCCGTGGCTGCAGAAACTTGGTATGGAAACCCTGGTTCTTGGCCCGGGCTCGATAGATCAGGCTCACCAGCCTGATGAGTTCATAGAAATGTCACAGCTGGAACCGACGGTGAAAATCCTGAAGGGGCTCATCCGGCAGTTTTGCCTTTAATTTATCAGGCACGTTAACCTAAGAATCTGAGTGCTGCCGGTGGCTCCCTCCAAAACCGTGGAGCACGAGGGATGGCGCGACTGAGCCCTACAGGGACGTCTTTACGGGCGTGTTTTGGAGGGAGCCACCGGCAGCGCTCTTGCTCCAAAGTCTCCGGCGCGCGCAACAATGTATGAACGGGAGAACACTACTTGAAATCCAACGGCTGGCTGCATTCTTTTCGCCATTCATCGCCTTATATAAATACCCATCGTGGTCGCACGGTCGTACTTACCCTCCCGGGCGATGCGATTGTACATGAAAATTTTATCAACATCGTTCATGACATCGCGTTGTTGAGCAGTCTCGGTGTGCGATTGGTTGTTGCCTTCGGGGCGCGCCCGCAGATTCAGCGTCGCCTGGATGAGGCCGGTCTGGAATCGTCGTTTTCCCGTAACCTGCGTATCACCCCGGAAGACCATTTGCCGCTGGTAATGGAAGCAACCGGAGGCTTGCGGGCTTACCTTGAAAGCCAGTTGTCCATGGGGTTGGTGAATTCTCCCATGCACAATGCCCGTATCCGGGTCAGCAGTGGCAACTATGTAACCGCGAAACCGGTCGGTGTGCTGGATGGCCTTGATTTCGGTTACACCGGCAAGGTGCGGCGTGTTGATGTGGCGGGCATTGAGAAGCTGCTGGAACAAGGCCATATCGTTTTACTTCCCCCTATGGGTTATTCGCCCACCGGGGATGCCTTCAATCTGTCCTACGAAGATGTGGGCAGTCAGGTCGCGGCGGCCCTGCAGGCAGAAAAACTCATCGTATTTATTGATGACGTGGGCTTGCTTGAGCAGGACGGCTCCCTGATTCGTGAGCTTTCAGCCCGGCAGGCGCCCGAGCGGCTGGCGGATGGAACGGTCACGGGGCACGATGCAGACCTTCTGCGGGCCGCCTGTGACGCCTGCGTTAAGGGTGTCCGGCGGGCGCACTTTATCAGTTACGTGAACGATGGCGCCCTGCTGGAAGAGCTGTTCACCCGGGATGGGACGGGTACGCTGGTCAGCGGTGATCATTATGAACAGATCCGGCAGGCCCGGGCCGAGGATATCGGCGGTATTCTGGGGTTGATTGAACCACTGGAAGAACAGGGCATCCTGGTACGACGGTCGCGGGAAATGCTGGAGACCGACATTGAAAACTTTATTGTTGCGGAGCGTGACGGCACCATTGTCGGCTGTGCGGCTCTGCACAACTACCCGGATGAGGGCGCGGGCGAACTCTCCTGCTTTGCAGTGGATTCCGCCTATCGCCGTGCTGGCCGTGGCGACGAGATTTTGCTGACGGTGGAAAAACACGCTCGCAGCCAGGGCATTCAGAAGCTGTTCGTGCTCACCACGCAAACCGAGCACTGGTTTCGTGAGCGCGGGTTCTTGCCCAGCACCGTTCAGGCTTTGCCCGGGCCAAAACTCGCTGCTTACAATACACAACGCAACTCAAAAGTTTTCTTCAAACCGCTCTGACAGATCCCGCAGTGCCTGCTGGCGCTGCTCTTCGGGTTGTTGTGAGAGATTCTCCACCGCGTGGTAAAACGCGGGGAAGTCGTAACCGGTTTGCTTCAGTAGCTGCCGAAAGGCAGGCACATGCTGGTTGTATTGCGCAAACAGGGCAATCCGGGCATTGTTAAAGGCCACGGGCGGGGCGCCGAATGGCCCCGCTTCGTTCCCGCCCCTCTTGGCCAGCAGGTGTTCGTAGGCGGTTTCCAGTTCGGAGAAAATCAATTGCTTGCGCTGGCGCAGGGCATCCACGGAAAGCACGCCCTGCTGCCGGTAAAGCTGCTCCAGTTGTGTGCTGGCGGCTTTGACCAGCGCGTGGGTCTGGTTGCGCAGTTCAAGCCGCGTGAGGGCCTGGTTGAAGGCTGTGGGATTGCCCTTGTGGGCGAGCCAGAGTTTCAGGCCCTCCAGTTCCACAGCGGTGGCAAAGCTTTCGTTGAGCGTTGTATCCCCCTTGATGTAAACCACACGATGGGCCAGTTCATGAAACATCAGAGCCACCATCCGGTCATCGTCAAGGCTGGTAAAACCGGAATGCAGGGGGTCGTCGAACCAGCCCAGTGTTGAGTACGCCGTTACACCGCCAATAAAGGTATCGTAGCCTTTGGCCCGGAAGCGCTGCTCTTCGGCCCGGGCATCTGCAAGATGGAAATAGCCACGGTAGGCCTGGCAGCCCAGAACCGGGTAGCACCACTGGTGTGGCTGCAGGGAAAACTCGGGTACCGCTACCAGGTTTACCACGACCCAGGGCCGGCCCAGGGCGACATAATCCGTGTAGGTGTCTCCGGGGTCCAGTTTCAGGCGGTCATTGGCAAAACGCCGGGCCTGGCGCGACACCAGAAGCTTGGAGCGGAGTTCAGGAGGTGTGTCTTCACTGGCTATGACGCGATCAACCGGCTCGCCGGCCATGGTCAGAGCCAGGTGACCGCGGATAGCCTGGGTATAGTAACCAATGGTGTTGCAACCACTCAGTAGTGCAACCAGTAGTAAAAGTGTTGAGAGCTGGCCAGGCTGCTTCATAGGTTGCGTTATAATCGCTGAATGGTTTATGTGCCCCTAATGGATCGCTATAGTACACTCATATAAAAGCAGCTATAAGTACCATCAGTTTATTCATAAAAGAAGGTGGCAGCGGCCACTTTTCAGGGACGCCAGTCGCTAGCGGGCAAATACGCAGCCCCCTCCGGCTATGTGCAATATCAGGTAGTTCATGGATTCGAGAGAACGTCGAAGCAGCCCCCGTAAACCGATCAAACTTGCTGCCCAGCTGGATCTTGGCACGGGTACCCCCTTGCCGTGCCAGATCGCGGATTTCTGCGCAGAAGGGCTTTTTGTTCGCTATTCCAGCGAGACTTCCCGCAAGCTTGACCGGGCTTTTGCCTCGGGCACGCCCTCTGAGCTTGTGGTGCGTTTCCGGGACCCGGATGGGAAGCGCAGGCACGATCTTCACGTCAGTATAGTGCGGCGCATCGAAGGCGCTATGGGCGTTAATTTCACCCGTACCAATCCGGAAGCCGTTGCCTCCATGTTGCGGCAATGTGGCGGCTCCAGTGGCCAGAACCGGGCCTCCTTGCGAGCCCCCAGTGAGCGCGTCCAGTTTGTACTCCACCAGTCTGCGCGCGCGATTATCCAGCACATAGAGCCGCTCATGGACGCCTGCTTTGTGCAAATGGCTGCAGCTTTGAAGGAATCGGCCCAGAAAGCCACGAACGATCAGCAGGCAAATGAACTGATGGACTTTTCCGGCCAGGTTCAGGCCCGGCAGCGGGTGATCTGGCACCAGATGGCGCGCAGCCTTGAATCGCCACTCAAGCCTGCACCCAAGGGTTTCCCCGGTTCCGAGCTGTCTGTGGTGGACAAAGGCGAGTTCGAAGACTGGCTGACCATCCGGGTGATGGTGACCAAGGCCGATACCCAGTATCGCAAAGACCTGCTGCAGCTCAAGCTTCGCCTGGACAAGCTGGGCATTGCCAACGCCACCGGGCATCACAACCCCCTTGGGCCCTCGCTTGTGTGCGAGTCCTTCCACGCCGGGCTGAGTCAGCTCAAGGCCCCCCGGGAAGTGGAGAAGATTTGCCTGAAGGTTTTTGAACAGTCGGTATTGCACCATCTTGGCCCGCTTTATACGGAGCTGAACAATATTCTGATCCGCCATGGTGTATTGCCGGAACTGGACCTGAGCAAATACCTGAGTGAGCAGGCCACCAGCACCCCTGCGGGCAAATCTGCCGCAGAGGAAAAACCGCCCGGCCAATCTGCAGCAGAGCCAGAGCGACCTGCGCCACAGACCAGCACGGCTGAAGCCGCGGCGGAGCCTCTGGCTGGCCCTGACAACAAAGCCGGGGCGTCGCGCCTGGGTAAGGAGTTTCGCGGTTATGCCCAGGCCGCACAAACAGCCTTTGCTACGGTGCGAAGCCTGTTGGGAACACTTGCCGCCAGCCGTGCAACACGGGGCGACATTGAACCGCCCCCTTTTCCGGCGAATGCTCAGCCCCTGTCGTCCGGCGAATTGCATCGCGAGCTTCAGCAGCTGCAAACGGAGCCGGTGGAGTCTGCAGGGAATGTTGTGCCTCTGCGGGAGCGGGTCGTCGGGAAAATCCTGGAGACGGGTAGCAAAAAGCTGGACGACGAGCAGCAGGATACGCTGGATGTTGTGGATCGTTTTTTCCGCTCTGTTATTGAAAGCCCGAAACTCAGCGAGTATGCCCAGGAGCGCATGCGTCAGCTGGAGGTGCCGGTCCTGAAAGTGGTGATGCGTGACCCCGCCTTCTTTGATGACAAGAACAGCCCGGTCCGGGGTGTGATGAACCGGTTGGCGCAGCTTGGGGTCAAGGGGGGGCGCCTTAACCCGGTGGTCCAGCGTCGGGTTGATGAGCTTATACAGCGCATTACTGCCGAGTTCGAACAGGATACCGGGGTATTTGAACAGACGGTCCAGGAACTGGATGGCCTGATTGACCGCCAGAACCTGGTTTATCGTCGCAACGTCGAGCGGGTAACCGCAGCGGCAGAAGGTGCCCAGAAAGTTACCGAGTCCAAGGCCGCCGTGGCCGAGGTGTTAAACCGCAGGCTGGCCGGGCGCAAAATTCCCAAAGCCGTTCTCAGCCTGCTGGATGGTGGCTGGCGCGACCTGCTGTCACTGACCTGGATCCGCCAGGGGCCGGACAGCCAGATCTGGCAGGACTACCTGTCTGTTGTTGATTCACTGCTTGCGTTTGCTGACGATCGCGACAGCACGGTGAATCTGCCGGAATTGCTCCGGGTTATCCAGGATGGGCTGGCGTCCATTTCCAGTAACCATCTGCCATCCTCGCAGATTCGTGACGAACTGAAGCAGTTCCTGGTGCGCAGCCCGGAAAGCGCTCCGGAAATGGTGGAAGTGCCCAGGGTCCAGCCTGCCAGTGATCTCAAACAGTCTCTCTCAGAGCGCGAGCGGCGCAGTTTGCAGCGTTGGATAAACCGCGCCCAGAAGTTACGGACCGGTGACTGGCTGCGGGATCAGGAAAAACCCGATGAGCCCCAGTATATCCGGCTGGTCTGGGTGGCTCGCGGGTTCAGCCGGTTCGTTTTCGTGAATCATCAGGGCATGCGGGTTGTGGAGCTGGAGCTTGAGGCTCTGGCACGCCAGATGCGCAAGGGCATTATTGTGCCGGATAGCCAGTACGAACGACCCCTGGTGGATGAAAGTATCGATCGCATGGTGCGCAAGGTGTATGACCAGTTGTCCTGGGCCTCTACCCACGACGAACTGACCGGGCTTCTGGCGCGCCGGGAATTTGAGCGCATGCTTGACCAGCAACTGGCCCGGCGCGAAGACGAGCGTTCCCTGCTGCGGCTGGATTTGCGCAAGTTCCGCCTGCTGAACGATACCGCCGGCTATCAGGCCGGCGATGACACCCTCAAGCGCATTGCCGACCTGTTGCGGGATCATGTCGGGGACGGAATGCCGCTGGCCAGGCTCGCAGGTAATGAGTTCGGCATGCTGGTGCCGTCTGAGGATGCAGAGGATTCAGCCCGCAAGCTGATTGCTGCGGTGGAGGAAACCGAGTTCATTTACCATGGTCGCAGTTACCGGTTGTCGGCCAGTGTCGGTGTTGTACCTGAGCTGCCAGGGCTGGTGAGCGCGGAGCGCTGGCTGAGGGCCTCGGAACAGGCTCTGGCAGCCGCCAGGCAAAAAGGTCACGGTAAGATAGCGGAATACACGCTGGATGCGGATGACCAGTCCCGCCAGGAGCAGATAGCAGCCAAGGTTGCCAGCCTTGGCGATCTGGACGAAGAGCGTATGCTGTTGCGCTGCCAGAAGATCATTCCTCTGCACAGTCGCACCAGGATGGCGGCCCAGTATGAAGTGCTGATCAGCATGTACGACGATGCTGGCGTACTTATCACTGGCCGGGACTTCGTGCGTATGGCAGAGCGGTATGAACGCATGCAGGCGGTCGATCGCTGGGTGGTGGGGCACATGCTTGACTGGCTGAGGGTGCAGGCGCCGGACCCCCGGCATTTCGGAGGAGTGTGCATCAACCTCTCGGGCTATTCACTGAATGACCAGTCCTTGCTGGAATACATTTACGAAAAACTGAGCGAAAAGGACGCGCCCATTGAACGTCTCTGGTTTGAGGTTACTGAAGCATCAGCCATTAACGACGTAGAGGCGGTCGCGGATTTTATCATCGAGATGAAAGAGCTGGGCTGCCGGTTCTGCCTCGGTAACTTTGGCAGCGGCCCCAGTTCATTCGAATTCATGCGCTCGCTTCCGGTTGATCTGATCAAGATAGACAGTGCGTTCACCGGCCAGCTCAACACCAGTGAAACCGATCGTGCCATGGTGAAGTCCATGGTGGATATGGCGCATTATATGGATCGCGAAGTGATTGCCGGGCAGGTTGAATCCCGCGATGTTCTCGAAACGCTGCGGCAACTGGGTGTGGATTATGCCCAGGGCTTTGTGATCGAGAAACCCTGTTCCCTGGACAGTCTTACCTGACCATGTCAAAGCGGCATCCTGTTATCGCAGTCACAGGCTCGTCTGGCGCTGGTACCAGCACCACCGGCCAGATTTTCCGGCGCATGTTTGCCAGTGAAGGGTTGAAAGCGGCCATGGTCAGTGGTGACAGCTTTCACCGCTATAACCGGGAGCAAATGGCACGGCTGGCCGCCAAAGGCCAGTTTGGTGAGCGTAACCATTTTGCTCTCGCAGCCAACCACATCGATAAGCTGGAAGCGCTGTTTTACGATTACGGCCAGACAGGCAATGGCCGTTACCGCCAGTATGTTCATGATGAGGATCGCGAACTGCAGGCCGAAGGCCACAAAGCGGGCACGTTTACGCCCTGGGGCTCCCTTGCGCCGGACACCGATCTGTTATTCTACGAGGGGCTGCACGGGGCGGTGGTGAGTGAGGCATTTAACATTGCCCAGTATGTGGACCTGCTTATCGGGGTGGTGCCCATCGTAAACCTGGAGTGGATACAGAAAATACACCGGGATACCCATCAGCGTGGTTACAGCCAGGAAGCCGTCGTTACAACGATCATCAACCGTATGGATGACTATGTCCACGACATAGTGCCTCAGTTTTCCCACACCCATATCAACTTCCAGCGTATTCCCCTGGTAGACACCTCCAACCCTTTTGTGGTCCGGGATGTGCCCACGGAGGATGAGAGCATGCTGGTGATCCGATTCCGGGATGCTTCCGAGGTGGATTTTTCCTACCTGTTGCAGGCAATACAGAACAGCATCCTGTCACGCCATGACACATTGGTTATCCCGGGTACAAAAATGGCGCTGGCCATGGACCTGATTGTGAGGCCCATGGTGCAGCGCCTGATTGCCCAGAAAGCGTTTGCCTGACTTTGCCGGCGGGCGCTACTCTTCCATGTTGCGGGAGTAGAAAATCTCCAGCTTTTCGCGGCGAAGCCTGTCCTCGATAGACCTGGCTACCTCCGGGTCCAGTTCATCGGCATTTTCGCCGAACACGTGGTTATCCAGATGGAACTCTTTCAGCATCATCTTGGTGTGGAAGAGGTTTTCCTGATAAACGTTTACATCGATCATCTGGTAGGCTTTCTGGGTATCTTCCGTCAGATAGTTCTGGATCGAGTTGATGTCGTGATCAATGTAATGCTTGGTGCCGTCCACATCACGGGTAAACCCGCGCACACGGTAGTCAACGGTTACCACATCGGAATCGAAACTGTGGATCAGATAGTTCAGCACTTTCAAAGGTGAGATCAGGCCGCAGGTAGACACGTCGATGTCTGCCCGGAAGGTGCTGATCCCCTCGTGGGGGTGGCTTTCCGGGTAGGTGTGGACGGTTACATGGCTTTTGTCCAGATGCGCCACGATGGTGTCGGGCAGCGGGCCGGGCGATTCTTCATTGTCAGGTTCTTCTCCGCTGGACAGTTCGTGCTCGGCAATAAGCATGGTGACCGAGGCACCGTGGGGTTCGTAATCCTGGCGGGCGATGTTGAGAATATTGGCGCCGATGATCTTGACCACGTCGGTCAGGATCTGGGTGAGACGTTCCGCATTGTACATCTCGTCAATGTAATCAATGTAGCCTGCGCGTTGTTCTTCGGTCTGCGCGTAACAGATGTCGTAGATATTGAAGCTCAGGGATTTGGTCAGGTTGTTGAAACCGTGTAACTGGAGTTTGGGTTCCATACTCAGCCCCTCCGGATTATGGAGATGAATGACGACAGAGCGGCAATTGCATGCTCTGCACAGGCCGCCACCGACTACTGACCAGGTAGTACACCTTTTGCGCAGACCGGCGGAGAAAGGGCGGTATTATGCACGCCCCGCCAGGTATTGAATAGTGCCGCGAGCAGGGTCTATTCAGTGGTACGTATTTCGTAGCTGTGAGTAATTTCCACGCCTGCTTTTTCAAGCATGATAGAGGCAGAACAATACTTCTCTGCGGACAGGCTCACAGCCCGTTTTACCTGGTTTTCCCTGAGGTTTCGACCGGTCACCACAAAATGAAGATGGATCCTGGTGAAGACTGCAGGCACGGCGTCTGCCCGCTCGGCTTCCAGTTCGGTATGGCAGGCAGTGACATCCTGCCGGCTTTTTTTCAGAATGCTCATGACATCAAATGACGAACAGCCTCCAAGGCCCATCAGCAGCATTTCCATGGGGCGGGGCCCCAGATTTTCGCCGCCGTGATCGGGTGGCCCGTCCAGTTGCACGGAGTGTCCGGAGCCACTGGTGGCCCGGAAGCTGGCGTTGCCTGTCCAGTCGATGGTTGCTTTCATGACGGGTAATCTCCTGTTAGACAAGGGCAGGCGTGCGCCGGCCCGGGATAAACGACTGGAACCGGATGCTAGCACAACCCGGGTTTGCGGGCAGGGGCTGGCGACTGGTGACACCGTTTCCAGATACATCCTGTATACTCTTTCCGGTTGCCCGGAGCAGGCCTTCTTGTTATAAGTTGCTCTGATCTGTACGAAAAATAAATGAACCCGCAGGGAAAGTCGGGTGAACAACAAACATCGGAACCCGCCAGTATTTGAGGAGGCACGACTCGCACCATGGCCACTATCGTCAAGCCGGTTGAGCAGAAAACCAAGCATCTCGATTATTTTCTTTCGCAATGTCATCGCCGCCGTTATCCGGCCAAGAGCACCATTATTTACGCTGGCGACAAAAGCGATTCCCTGTTTTACATAGTCAAGGGTTCCGTAACGGTTATCATCGAAGACGACGACGGCCGCGAGATGATCATGGCCTACCTCAACGCCGGGGACTTTTTTGGCGAGATGGGGTTGTTCGATAACATGGATTCCCGCAGCGCCTGGGTAAAAGCCAAAACCGAGTGTGAAGTGGCTGAAATCAGCTACACCAAATTCCGTGAAATTGCCCAGCAGGATCCGCGGGTTCTCTATTTTATTGGTGAACAGATGGCGTCACGTCTGCGCCAGACCACGCGCAAGGTTGGCGACCTGGCGTTTCTGGACGTAACCGGTCGCGTTGCCCGCACTTTGCTGGATCTGTGCAAGGAGCCGGATGCCATGACACACCCGGATGGCATGCAGATCAAGATCACCCGCCAGGAAATTGGCCGTATTGTAGGCTGCTCCCGCGAAATGGTTGGCCGGGTACTCAAGACCCTGGAAGAGCAGGGGCTGGTAATGGTCAAAGGCAAAACCATGGTGGTTTACGGGACCCGTTAAGGCCGGATAAAACTGCGCACTGCACTGGCAATTGCCTCCGGTTCAGTGAGAGGTGCCCAGTGTGTTGCATCCAGCCGCCTGCAGGTAAGTCTGGCAGCCCAATGGTTTTGCTGGCGGAAAAGGTCCTCGCCAACATATTTGTCCCTGTCCAGAATGATCAGTTGCACCGGGCAGGTGGCGAATCTTGGTTGCGGTTTCAGCAGCCGCGGCAGGAAGTTGGCCCGGTAAAGCTTTACTCCAAAGCGTCCATCGGCCTTTTGCAGCGTGCTGAAACAGGCATCCGTAACGCCTTCCCGCTGCAACAGAGCCGGCCACTTCCTGTCCAGCCCCATGCGCCAGAGGGTTTCCGGTACAACAGGGAGCTGAAACAGGAAAACATACCAGGATCGCAGCAACTGCCTGGCAACTCTGCCAGAACCTCCGCCGGTAAGATCCAGAGCTTCGGCTCTGAGCCAGGCTGCGACATGGTCAAGGCAGGGGCCGGAAAGGGTCGTATAGGAAAGAATCCGCTCCTGCAGCGGGCCGGAGCCCACAGATTCCCAACTCTGTATCGAGCCCCAGTCGTGGGCGAGCAGGTGAAACCGGCGGCCCGGCAATAGTTGCTCAACAACGGCCCTGAGATCCCCGGCCAGCAAGGATAGCCGGTAATCCCGTGTGCGTTCGGGTTTGTCGGAAAGGCCGGCGCCACGGACATCGTATCGAACCACAAAGAAATCGTCTGCCAGCGCATCCGCCACTTTGTCCCAGATATGGTGATTGTCCGGGTACCCGTGAACCATCACCAGCGGCGTAGCTTCCGGATTTCCCTGGGTTACGGCGTGGAGTGATAGTTTGCCGCTGGCAACGCGGTGTGTTCTGGAGGTCATTGCGGTTCCCGTCATCTGCAGTTGAACGGTTTACGCTTGGGAGCTTACTTGCCGGGGGCTGGAACGGCTGTGGCCAAATGGGCCAGAAACCGGTCCGGCAGATCAATCAACTATGGCTACAGATTTGATCTGCATCCAGACTTGCTGGCCGGGTTCAATCGCAAGAGTATGTACCGCTCGTGTGGTCAGGCGCGAGAGAAACGGAGTTTGCCCGGCCAGCAGTCTGACCATGGATGTTCCCGGGCGTACGTCCGAGGCGACTTCATCAACCATGGCGGGCAGCAGGTTTTGAATGCTCTGATCAGTCTGTCGGCTTCTGGCCAGGCTGATATCCCTTGCCAGCACCTGCAAGCGAATCCTTTGCCCGATTGCCAGGTGTCCATCGGCACGCAGCCAGAGGTGGCCTCCTGCAAAATCGGCCCGGCACAGATGCCAATGCTCGTCGTGTTCTGACACTGTGGCATCCAGAATTACCCCCGAATCTTCCTCAAGCCCAAAGGGCTGATCTGTGCGTGCCATGATTGTTTGCAGAGGGCCCTCGGCAACTACCCGGCCTCCATCCATCATCACAATGTGATCCGCCAATCGCGCAACCTCTGCGGTGGAGTGGGAGACATAGAGCATGGGGATAGCGAGGTTGTCCCGCAAGGCCTCCAGATAGGGCATGATCTCCCTTTTGCTGGCCTGATCGAGGGCAGACAGAGGCTCATCCATCAGCAGAAGCTTTGGGCTGGTGAGCAGTGCCCGGGCGATCGCCACACGCTGGCGCTCCCCCCCTGATAACTTTTCAGGCATCCGGCCAAGCAGGCGCGAGAGGCCCAGCCATTGAACAGCCTGGTCAAACGATATCCGGCGTTCACTTTCGGGAATTCGCCTGTACCCGTACATCAGGTTGCGCTTCACCGAGAGGTGGGGGAACAGGCTGGTTTCCTGAAACACATAAGCAAGAGGCCTTTGGTGAACAGGACGGCTGTCAGTTCCACTCTGCCATTGGTCACCGTTAACGCGCATGATGCCATCTGCGCTCTGAAGACCCGCCATGCAGCGCAACAAGGTGGTTTTTCCGCAACCCGAGTGCCCGAACAGGGCGGTGAGCCCGCTACCCGGGAGATCCAGATCCACGTCAAGTGCAAAGTTACCGACACTGCAGGCGAAGCGTGCCTGTATTCCTGCTGCCGCCATTACTTCACCAGCCCGGACTGCATCCGGCCGTTGAGGGAGTAGAGCGTTACCAGTACCACGAAGGAGAACACCACCATGCCGGCAGAGAGCCAGTGGGCCTGTGTGTATTCCAGGGATTCCACGTGGTCGTAGATAGCGACGGAGAGCACCTTGGTTTCACCGGGAATGTTGCCGCCAATCATCAGCACAACGCCGAATTCACCGATGGTATGGGCGAAGGTGAGTACGCTGGCGGTGAGAAAGCCGGGCCGGGCCAAAGGCACGACAACGGAAAAGAATCGGTCCCGGGGTGAGGCCCGGAGCGTGGAGGCCACCTCCAATAGTTGCCGGTTGATTGAGCCAAAGGCGTTCTGCAGCGGCTGAACGGTAAACGGCAGCGAATAGATAACCGATGCAATCACCAGCCCTTCAAAAGTGAAAGGAAGCAGACCAAGCCCCAGCTGTTCGGTGATCTGCCCAACCACCCCTTTGGGCCCCATCAATACCAGCAGGTAAAAACCCAGAACCGTGGGCGGCAGCACCAGAGGCAGCGCAACAATGGCCGAAATGGGCTGTCTGAGCCAATGGTTGCTGCGGGCCAGCCACCAGGCGATGGGTGTTCCCACTAACAAAAGCAGGGCGGTAGTCAGGCCTGCAAGCTTCAGGGTGAGCCAGACGGGCTCCCAATATATATCCATGGTGTTGGCCGGGTAACTGCTCAGAGTTCGGTTTCGTAGCCGGCGGCTTCAATGATACGCCTGGCTTTGTCGCTGCGCAGGAAATCAAGCCACTGGCGAGCGGCGTCATTTTTCTCACTGCGGGTTAAAAGAATAGCCTGTTGATTGATTGGGGAGTAGTAACTTTGCGGGATCAGCCAGAGTGAGCCGTCTTTATGATCCCAGGCGCGAACCTGTGAGAGGGCGACAAAACCTGACTGGGCGTTGGTGGTGGCGACAAACTGAAACGTCTGGGCAATGGAATCACCGCGTACAAGGCGGCTTTGCAATGAGTCCCAAAGGCCCATTTCGGTCAGCACTTCCCGGGCGGCAAGGCCGTAAGGTGCGGTTTTGGGGTTTGCTATCGCCAGTCGGGCAAAAGCTCCGGATTCCAGCCAGTCTTTCGGGTCGTCAAAGGTGTCGGGTACCGGGCTCCACAGCACCAGTTTGCCCCGGGCATAGGTGAACCGGGTGCCAGGCACCCCCTGGCCGTTCTCTTCAAGCAGTTCCGGGCGGCGACGGTCAGCGGCCAGAAATACATCAAACGGCGCACCGTTATCAATCTGTGCATACAATTTGCCGGTGGAGCCGTAGCTCGCCTCTGCTTGCAGGCTGGTTTCTTCACCGAATGCTGCAATCAGGTTGCGGGTAGTGTCGGTGAAGTTGGCGGCCACAGCAATGCGAACATCAGCGGCCCGGGCATGACTGCCGAACGTCAGAAACAGGATGAGTCCGAGGCATAGCGACAGCCGTTGGCTATAGTCTGTTCGGGGCAGGGGCATGAGCAGGTCTCCTTATATTCACCTGTGTAAAACGCTACCGATAGTCCGAGTAAATTTTTTTTAGTACCTGCAGTTGCGGCTGCCACTGATCAAGCCAGGCTTTTATCTCCCTGGGGATTCGCGCAGGCTTTGGCCAGGGAACCGGATAGGCCTGCGGCTGAAACAGCGGAGCAAAAAGGGCTGCGGCTGTCAGATCGGCGCGCGAGAAGGTGTCGCCCGCCAGAAAGGGCTGCCGGCTGTAGGTTTCTGCCAGTTCTGTGAGCAGGGTTTCCATGGTTTGCCGGGACTTTTCGGCAGTATTTTCGTTTATTTTCATCCACTTTCGCATTATTTCGTTTACCCGGCTGAAGGCCAGGCTGAGCAGGATGCGGTTGTAGAAAGGCGTGCCCGCGGCCAGCATCGGCACCACAATTTTCGGGCGCTGCAGGAAATGATGATAGGAATAACAACGAACGGCCGGCCCGGCCTCGTCATCCAGGCGTGTCTCCCATGCCAGTGCCAGTGATTTCGCAGCTTCATCCACCGGTGTGAGTGGTATGTCGGGGAAGGTTTTGTCGAGGTAGTCCAGTATGTGTGATGAGCCCTGAATAACGTCACCATTATGCTCCAGCACTGGTACAGAAGTGCCCGCGCCCCTGGTGAGCTTCTGCACGGTTTTTGCGTGCTGCCCTGGCAGCAGGTTCGTGGTTTCATAATTGAGTTTTTTGTAATCCAGTGCCCAGCGGATTTTCTCGCAGTAGTGGGATATGGCGAACTGGTAGAGCCTGAGTGCCATGGGCAGCCTCCTGGGTAAAGGCTCTCAGCATAGCGTTGCACCGGGGAGATAAAAAGCAGTGGCGGCTCCGGGTTGCGTGTTTTTAACAGCCATCACGCCTTTGCCATTGGTTTTCAGGCGGGCGAGTCATTAAGATGCCAGCATTGACTCATGATCTGACCAGAGGACGTGTCTATGTACTCGAAGCGGCTTTTTATGATCTCCGCCATTGCAGGTGCCAGCCTGTTTCTCGGCGCCTGTGCCACGGATACCGGGCCGGATACTGCCAGAGCATTGGGTACCTATGAGTGCGGCCAGCTTGAGGTTGCCGTTACCGCATCGGGTGAGGGCGACATGCTGAGTGTGGCTTACCAGGGCAAACGCCAGCTGCTTAAACAGCAAGTAAGCGCTTCCGGGGAGCGTTACGTGGCCCCCGGGGACGATGAGACCAGTTTCTGGATCAAGGGTGACCGGGCATGGTTCACCGTAAGAGGGCAGGCATACCCGGAATGCCTGCGGGCAGGCGCGCTGGAAATGCCGTTTGAGGCCACTGGCAACGAGCCTTTCTGGCACGTCCGGATACAGGGCGACACGTTGCTGTTCAATCGACCTTATGAGTCTTCAGGCCCTGAGAAAATAGCGCTGGAAACCACCGTTGCAAACCGCCATGGGCGGGAATTTCGTGGTGAGCTGGACGGGCAGGAGCTGACATTGAAGGTAGCTCGCCAACTGTGTGAGGACACCATGTCGGGTGCCCAGTTTCCGGCTCAGGTTCGGCTGGAGCTGAACGGGGAGGTTTTTAAAGGCTGTGGCGGTGATCCCGAGCGCCTTTTCCGTGGTGCGCAGTGGGTGGTTGACGATCTGGCAGGCACCGGCATTATTGATCGCTCCCGCATGACAATCGAGTTCTTTGATGACAACCGTGTCGCCGGGCGCGCTTCCTGTAACCGCTACGGAGGTCAATACGAACTCACAGGTGAAGGCATCAGTTTCCGTTCCATGTACGCGACCAAAATGGCGTGTGCGCCGGCCCTGATGAACCAGGAAGACCGCTTTCTGGAGCTGCTTTCGCGCGTGAAACGAGCATCGATAGGCCGCAACGGAGAGTTGCTCCTGACAACATCCGAGGGTGAAATAATTACCGCCTTCAAGTCAACAGAAACTACCGGGGGCCAATAAAGGATCTGTGCTGACAACTGGCCAGTAAGCCGGCGAGTGCTCAGGCTTACTGGCTTCTGGCAGATCAGTTCTTGCGTAGACCGCGCTCGGTGGCTGCATCGGTGGGAACCAGTGCGCGGGTGAGGGCTTTCATGCTCAGGCTGCCCACCATCTCTCCATCCCGGACAACCCTGAAGATCTTGTCTGTATCGCCCCCGGAGCGACTCAGCACTGCCTCAAGATTGTCTTTCTCGGAAATATCCCCCGCATAGTCCGCATCCCTGTCGAAGTCCGTATCCATAACAGAACGCACCCGAAGCACACGCGCGCGGTTGATGTCACTGATAAAGTCGACGATATAGGGATCGTTGGGGTTAAGCAGAATTTCCTGTGGATCACCCTGCTGAACCACTTCACCATCCTTGAGAATGACCAGATGCTCGGAGAGTTTCAGCGCTTCGTCCAGATCGTGGGTGATGAACACGATGGTTTTCTGAAGCTCGCTCTGCAGCTCCAGTAGCAGATCCTGCATGTCTGACCGGATAAGGGGGTCCAGGGCGGAGAAGGCCTCGTCCATCAGCATGATGGGGGAGTTGGATACCAGCGCACGGGCAATGCCAACCCGCTGCTGCATACCACCCGATAACTGATGCGGGTACTGGTTTTCATTGCCCTCAAGACCAACCCTGGCCAGCCATTTTACCGCTTCGCTTTCGAAATCTGCGACGGTGTAACCGCGAATGTTCAGGGCCATGCCGGCGTTCTCAAGCACGGTCTTGTGCGGCAGCAGGGCGAACTTCTGGAACACCATGGACATCTGTTCGCGCCGCAGCTGGCGTAATTGTTCTTCGTTCAGGTCCAGAACATTTTCCCCATCGAGGTGGATTTCTCCGGCGGTGGGTTCTATCAGGCGGTTGAGATGACGGATCAGCGTGGATTTTCCGGAACCCGAAAGCCCCATGATCACGGTAATCTTGCCGTCGAGGATATCCACATTGATATCCCTGAGCCCCAGAACATGGTTTTGCTGGTCCAGCAGATCGGCCTTGTTCATGCCCCGCTTTACATATTCCAGAGCCACATCCGGCGTTGGCCCGAATATCTTGTAGAGGTTTCTGATGGAAATCTTTATATCATTTGCCACGTTCTGTCCTCACTGCTTTTGGCTGGCATTGATACGCGCCAGAGAAGCCTTGGTCACCCGGTCCAGAATGACTGCCAGGATGACAATACCGAGGCCGGAAACCAGGCCAACCCCAAGCTCCAGGTTGCGAATGCCGCGAAGCACCAGCACGCCGAGACCGGGCGCTGAAACCAGAGATGCGATAACGACCATGGCAAGGCTCATCATGATGGTCTGGTTGACACCGGCCATGATGTTGGGCAGAGCCAGCGGGATCTGAACCTTGAACAGCTTCTGTCTCGGTGTCATGCCGAAGGCATCCGCGGCTTCAATCACGTCTTTATCCACCAGCCGTATCCCCAGGTTCGTCAGCCGCACCACGGGCACTATGGCGTAGAGAATAATGGCGATACCGTAGAGTTTGGATTCGGTCACGCTGAACAGGAAGATCAGCGGGATCAGGTACACAAACGGTGGCAGGGTCTGCAGCATATCCAGCACCGGAATGGTCAGCCGTTGCATGGTATCGCTTCTAGACATGGCGATGCCTATAGGCACGCCAAAGAGCACGCAGAGGAAGGCGCAGACAAAAATAATGGCCAGCGTCTGCATGGCGTATTCGTAGTAATCGATGAATGCCAGCAGGCAAATGCTGCCGGCAACAAACATAACCAGTTTCCAGGATTTGGTCACCACGAACACAACGGCGAGCATAACAGGGATGATAATCCACCAGGGGGTGTTCAGCATGCCGTAAAGTGCGCTGTCCAGAAACCAGCTCAGGGGTTGGGTCAGGGGGTCAAGCACCAGGCTGAGACTGTCTTTGATGTCCAAAAACCCCTGTTCCAGGCCCTTGGTAAGTTCTCGTGACTGGGGGAAGGCGGCGCAGGATTCGTTGAGTGCATCCATGGACGGAAACGGGAGGTCCCACAGGGATGGGGGTTCTGCGTCCTTGCCTTTGGTTTTTGCAAGCAGGTCAGCCATGGACATGGGGCCATCGTCTTTTCCTTTTGCGCACCAGTCTTCTAGCCCCAGCGCTGAGAACAGGGAGTCGTAGGTTGCCATTCGTGTTCAGCCTCTTCTACGCATGGGCAGCCATGCGTTCATAATCAATTGCTACTACGTTCAGGCTTGCCCGGGGCAGCTCGTCAGAATGCTGCACCCGGGCCAGGGCGGGTCGATCAGTTTTCAAGAATGGCGGCGAGTTTCTTTCTGGCATCATCGTTCAGCCAGCCAGACCATTCATCACGGTTGTTGCTCAGGTAATAAACAGCGGCTTCTTCGCCGGATGCGTTGTTGGCATCCATCCACGCCAGCAATGCGCTCATGGTGTCCGTTTTAAACGTCATTTTGCTCAGCATTTCAGTTACTTCCGGCTCCCTATCCTTGAAGTCGGTGGTCACCGATGTCAGAACCGGTGCAGCCGGGAACTCGGAAACGCCCGGGTTGTCCGCGTCGGGGTTCTGATTGTTCTCATGGATCTCCTTGTTGTACTCGCCCAGTTTTACCCGGGTCATGTCGTACTTGCCGAGAGGCACTGTCGGGCCCCAGTAATAGCCCAGCCAGGGTTCTTCATTCTGCACAGCAGAGGCCATTGAGGAGGCCAGGGTTTCGCCAGACCCGTGGTTGAAAACTTTTATGCCGGAGCTTTCCAGATCCAGCGCCCGGATCAGGTTGTCACTGACAATCCGGCAGCCCCAGCCGTCGGGGCAGTTGTTGAAACGCCCGCCCACCAGTTCAGGATTGGCCATCACGCCTTCGATTGTCTTCAGTTCCGGGTGCTCCTCAGCCAGGTACGTGGGGATCCACCAGCCCTCAACGCCGCCAGGATCAAGTACTTTTCCGAGCCTTTCGATTTTGCCCTCTCTTTCAAGGCGCAGGTAAGCCTCACCAGCCGAGTTCAGCCAGAGCTCGGTCACAATGTCGGGCTCACCGTTTTCTGCAACAGACGTTACGGCAGGTACGGTATCGGAAGGCACAACCTTTACGTCGCAGCCATAACCTTGCTCCATGATGAATTTGGCTACGTTGGTGACCACGGTGTTGGAGGCCCAGTTCATTTCCGTGATGGATACTTCCCCACAATTGGCCTGTGCCATGGCGGGAACTGAGAGCGCACATAGCAGTGCAGCAGACGCAAGCTTTCGCATAGTCACTTCTCCGTTCTGATGATTGTAAAATCGATTGGAGCGGTTTTTATCGCTTTTCTGACGCTCCCTGTGTTGGTGTCAGATCGAGTGTTAACGGGTTCTACTACTGAGGAGAGGCAACCGGAAGAGGTTCCCTGGAGTGCGGCTTTCTGGCAATACTGAAAGTAGGGCAAAACGACTCATCTCGGTTACCACGTACCTACAAGCATAAGGATCCTGCGCTCAGTTACAAGGTTTTCACAAAAATACGTCATTTTTCCAGACGCATCCTTGCCTTGACCCTGGCTTCTGGTCAGTTGCTTGACGCAACTCTTTTTTCGGGCCAATCTCACCTGTAACCTTTATGCTGGAATCACGGATTTACCCGGAACGGAGTTGATAATAATGAAGATTTTTGAAACGAAAACGGCACCGAATCCCCGCCGCGTACGCATGTTCATGGCAGAGAAAGGTTTGCTGGATAAAGCCGAATTCATTGAGATTGATTTGCAGAAGGGCGAAAACCTGACGCCGGAGTACGTAGCGCGTAACCCCATGAAGAAAGTGCCGGTGATGGAGCTGGATGACGGCACCTGCATTGCCGAGACCATGGCCATTTGCCGTTATTTTGAGGAAAGCTACCCGGACACCCCAACGCTTCTGGGAGACACCCCTCTGGAAAAGGCGTTGATTGAACAGTGGGTAAGGTGGGTGGAATTCTACTTCTTCATGCCCACAGGCATGTGCTTTCAGCACACCAGCGGTTATTTCAAGGACAGAATGAACCCCATCAAGGAATGGGGAGAGGATTGCGGCAAGAGTGTTGACAAGTTTATGGAGTTTCTCGACAATCATCTTGCCAACAAGGAATACATCTGTTGTGACCGGCTTACCGCTGCCGATATCAATGCCTTCACAACGGTGGCCTTCGCCCGGGTGGTAAATATCCGTATTCAGCCCGGGCAAACCCACCTGCAGGCGTGGTATGACCGTATCAAGGCACGCCCGTCAGCGCAGGTCTGACGCGCCCGGGTACCAACTGAAGTCAGCATGCGGTGGCGTCTGAAGCGTCCTGTCCTGGTGCAGGATCATGGCCGGAATTAGACGGAGTGCTGACCTCTGTGCGATTGCGGCCATTTTTCTTGGCCTGGTAGAGTGCGTCATCAGCGCGCTTGATGGCGCTTTCGATATCATCGCTGCCACGGCAACTGGTGACGCCCAGGCTGATGGTCTGGTGGATGTCGTGCCCGCCGGCCACCATGGGTTCGTTTGCAAGAGACAGGCGCGCCTTCTCCGCCACGTGCCGGGCTCCGTCCGGCCCGGTTTCCGGTAACAGCATCAGAATTTCCTCACCACCCCAGCGGCAAAGGGCATCCTGTGCACGCATGTGGCTACCCACTCTGCGCGCGGTTTCCTGGAGCACAATGTCGCCAACGTTGTGGCCGTAGGTGTCGTTTACCCGCTTGAAGTGATCCAGGTCGCCCAGAACAAGACTGTAAGTGGTTCCGGAGCGCTGGGCCCGGGCATGTTCCTGCTCCAGCAGCTGATGCATGGCCCTGCGATTCAGCAGGCCGGTCAGCAGGTCGGTTGTTGCCTGGTCCCGGAGCTCCTGCCTGGCTATGAATTCCCCTGCTCGCAGCTGCCTCAGGGCTGCACTCAGAACGATGCCAATCACCATCATCACCATGGGGTCGAACATGTATGGCAGCAGCTCTGTAAAGGTCAGGCCGCGCATTCTGGCAGCGAACACAAAGATTACCAGGGGCAGAACGAACATGAGCCACCATTCTTTGGGCCCTCTGACCGACAGTATGGCAACGCCGAAAAAACTGATGATGATTCCATTGGTAATCTGATAAGTAGCGGCAGACGGCCCATTGTAGTGAATGAGGAACAGCGCAAGTATCATGACCATAACGGAAACCCCCATGGCCCTGAGCAGATAGCGGCTTTGGCACATGGGTTTACCGGTGTAGTGGGAAAGCAGTGTAAGCAGAGCCGTGAGCAGCACCGGTGTCCGGAAGCCCAGCTCGGTGAGCCAGAGATCCGGGCGGTGGGCCAGGCGCAGTTCATGGGTAAACTGGTAGAAAAGCACGGTGATCAGAAGCACCCAGGCGGCCACAACGGCTACTTGCCCTTCCACGGTCCTTATATAGGCCTCATAGGCTGGACGCCATTTGGGTGGTACCTTTTCATATGGCGGTTTGAGGCCTGAAAATCTCATCATCGTCATAGTCCGGCTGCCAGTAGCTCTAATCATCAGTTAATGCTGCGCCCGGCGCAACGCCCCGGCGGAGCAGTCATGTCGTAAAAGGAGACAGTATGGAGCGAGCATCCCTCAAGTGTGCTCTGGATGCGATTGACAATGCAAATCGCGCCGACCCCAATGAAGAGGTGGTGGCAGGTGAAACCCTGCCACGGGAGTATGCTTACAGCTTGCACATGACCCGCTGGCTGCATGAGCTGGAACCTTCGCCTTCCGAACGGATGCAGATTGCCTGCCGCGCCCAGCATATCGAACGCTGGAAAATGCCCCGCAGTGACTATCCGGAGGGCCGCAAAGCCTATTACCAGTGGCGCCAGGCCTGTGGTCGCATGCATGGGCGCCGGGCTGCGGAAATCATGGCCGGTTGTGGATACCCGGAGAGCGAATGTGAGCGGGTTGAGGTGATTCTGACCAAGCGGGAATTGCGTAAGGACGCCGACACCCAGCTACTGGAAGACGTTGCCTGCATGGTGTTTCTGGAAAAATACTTTGCGCAGTTCTATACCGATAACACCGAATACGAGCGGGAGAAGTGGCTGAGGATTGTGCGGCGCACCTGGGGCAAAATGTCGCAGCGTGCCCACGAGCGGGCTTTGGCATTATCGGCAAAGTTGCCGGAGCATCTGCAGTTGTTGATGCAGGAGGCGCTGGCGGGCCCTGCATGATCCGCCGGCCTCTTTGGACTATTCCGGGAAAAACAGTTCCTGCAGCTTCTTGCCCGGACTGGCCGCGCGCATGAAGGATTCGCCCACCAGAAATCCGTAAATGCCCCGGCCGGTCATGGCTTCCACGTCGGCCCGGGTCATGATGCCGCTTTCGGTGATGGCCATACGTTCCGGGCCTATGCGCTGGTGCAGGTTGAAGGTGGTGTCCAGGGACACATCGAAGCTGTGCAGGTCGCGGTTGTTGATGCCCACCAGTGGCGTGCTGAGGGTGAGTGCATCGTCCATTTCTTCGCTGTTGTGCACTTCTACCAGTACGTCCATGCCGGTTTCATGGGCTATGCCTTCGAGTTCCTGCATCTGGTCTTTGGTTAGGCAGGCGGCGATCAGGAGTATGCAGTCGGCACCGATGGTGCGGGCTTCGTACACCTGGTAGGGCGCAACCATGAAGTCTTTGCGGATAACCGGCAGGCTGCAGGCGTTGCGGGCGGCGATCAGGTAGTCTTCGTGGCCTTTGAAGAAGTCGTGATCGGTGAGTACGGACAGGCAGGCAGCGCCCCCCCGTTCGTAGCTTTCGGCGATTTCGGCCGGCTCAAAGGGGTCGCGGAGTATGCCTTTGCTGGGGGAGGCCTTTTTGATTTCGGCGATAACCGCAGGGGTGCTGGCTTCGATGCGTCGGCGCAGGGCGCTGGCGAAGCCTCTTGTATCTGGCTGGTCGCCGGATAGGGCCTTGAGGTCTTCCAGGCTCTTTTGCCGCTTGCGTGAGTCGATTTCTTCCCACTTTCTTTCTACGATTTTGCGCAGGATGGTGGGGGTTTTGTCGTTTTGCTTGGCCATTTTTGTCTGGTTCCGTGTTTGAGCCTGCCGGCAGCCGCCTCTCAAAACACGCCCGTGAATACGTCCCTGTAGGGCTTGGCTGCAGCCATCCCTGGCTGCAGACAGTTTTGAGAGGCGGCTACCGGCAGGCTCTCAGAATTTGGATGCTGGCCTCGCTGGCAGGAGGCTCCACTGCTTGCTCAGCCTGTTTGGTCTGAAAGTCAAAAACAGTGCGAAAAATCCGCCAGTTCCGCCAGTTTTCCAGCCGCCAGGCCGGAACCCATGGCGTCCAGTGCCATTTCCACACCCATTTTAGCGGTCGGTGCCAGGCCGGCAACGTAGATGGCAGCGCCAGCGTTGAGGGCGATCAGGTCCCGGGCTTTTTCGGCCATTTCGTCGTGGCCCCGTCCGAAGGCGGCCTTGATCAGTTTCAGGGATTCTTCGGCAGTGTCAACGGACAGGCCTACCAGGCTCTGACTCTTTACGCCGAGGTCTTCCGGGGTTATGTCGTATTCGATGATTTCGCCGTTTTTCAGTTCCGCCACATGGGTGACGCTTGCCAGGCTGATTTCATCCAGGCCGTCTTTGGAAGCCACAACCATGATGTGCTCGGAGCCCAGTTTTTGCAGTACTTCGGCCATGGGGCGGCAGAGGGCTTTGCTGAATACCCCCACTAGCTGGTGTTTGACGCCCGCGGGGTTGGTCATGGGGCCGAGGATGTTGAACAGGGTGCGGCAGCCCATTTCCCTGCGCGGGCCGACGGCGTGTTTCATGGCGCCGTGGTGGGCCGGGGCGAACATGAAGCCGACGCCGATCTGTTCCACGCAGCGGGCGACCTGTTCCGGTGTAAGGTTGAGGTTGATGCCCGCCTGTTCAATCAGATCGGCGCTGCCGCTTTTGGAGGAGACGGCGCGGTTGCCGTGTTTGGCGACAAAGCCGCCTGCCGCAGCCACAACGAATGCGGAGGCGGAGGATACGTTGAACAGGTTGGCGCCGTCGCCGCCGGTGCCGACTATGTCCACCAGTGGCTCGGCCTTGATGGTTACGCCGGAGACCAGTTCGCGCATGACTTCCACGGCGCCGGTGATTTCGTCCACGGTTTCGCTTTTGATGCGCAGTCCCATCAGCAGGGCGCCTATCTGGGCGTCGGTGGCTTCGCCGTTCATGACGATGCGCATCACCTGTTTCATTTCGTCCCGGGACATGTCGAGGTTTTCCGCCACCCGGTTCAGTGCGTCTTTCATGTTCATTGGTTTTGCCTTTTTTATTGGGTTCGCAGGAAGTTGCGCAGCAGTTCGTGGCCCTGTTCGCTCATGATGGATTCCGGGTGGAACTGCACCCCTTCGATGGCCAGGGTCTTGTGGCGCACGCCCATGATTTCTTCCACGCTGCCGTCGCTGTTGCGGGTCCATGCAGTCATTTCCAGACAGTCCGGCAGGCTGGCCTGTTCGATCACCAGGCTGTGGTAGCGGGTAGCCTGCACAGGGTTGTTAAGGCCACGGAATACGCCGGTGTTGTTGTGAAACACCGGGGAGACTTTTCCATGCATCACGCGCCCGGCGCGGATGATCTTGCCGCCGAATACCTGGCCGATGGCCTGGTGGCCCAGGCAGATGCCGAGTATGGGAATTTTGCCGGCAAAGTGGCGAATGGCTTCCATGGAAACCCCCGCTTCATTGGGTGTGCAGGGACCGGGGGAGATTACCAGCTGTTCCGGGTTTAGCGCTTCGATCTGCTCCACAGTGATTTCGTCGTTGCGGTGTACCTGCACCTCGGCACCCAGCTCTGCAAGGTACTGCACCACGTTGTAGGTGAAGGAATCGTAGTTGTCGATCATTACCAGCATGATGTGTCCCTCGCCTCAGTGGTCGAAATCGTTGTAGGTCATGGCCACGGCGCGGAAAATGGCGCGGCCCTTGTTCATGGTTTCTTTCCACTCAAGGCGGGGTATGGAGTCGGCCACTATGCCGGCACCGGCCTGTATGTGCAGGGTCTTGTCCTTGATCACCGCAGTGCGGATGGCGATGGCCGTGTCCATGTTGCCATTGAACGAGAGGTAGCCCACGGCGCCGCCGTAAACACCCCGTTTGACCGGTTCCAGTTCGTCGATGATTTCCATGGCCCGGGTTTTCGGGGCGCCGCTCAGGGTACCTGCGGGCAGGGTGGCCTTGAGTACGTCGAGGCAACTGGTGCCGTCTTTTACCTGACCGGTCACGTTGGACACAATGTGCATCACGTGGGAGTAGCGTTCCACCGCCATTTTTTCAGTAAGCTTTACGGTGCCGGTTTCTGATACACGACCGGCGTCGTTACGGCCCAGGTCGATCAGCATCAGGTGTTCGGCAATCTCTTTCGGGTCGGCCAGCAGTTCGGCTTCCAGGGCCCGATCCTCGGCTTCCGTAGCGCCGCGTTTGCGGGTGCCGGCGATGGGGCGAACGGTGACTTCACGGTCTTCCATGCGCGCCAGAATTTCCGGCGACGAGCCCACAATGTGGAAGTCGTCCAGATCCAGGAAGTACATGTAGGGCGAGGGGTTCAATACCCGCAGTGAGCGGTACAAATTTAACGGCGGCGCTTCAAACGGGATCGACATGCGCTGGGAAATGACGGTTTGCATCACGTCGCCGTCCAGCACGTAATCCTTGATGGTATCCACTGCGGCTTCGAACTTTTCCTGGCTGAAGCCGGACACGAACTCGCTTTCGTCCACGGTTTTGCCGCGCAGGTGTGCCGGAGTTTGCGGGGCGTTGGCGGTTTGCCGGTGCAGCTTCTGTTCCAGCTCGTCCAGCCGTAACTGCGCATCTTCGTAACCGCGTTCATCCGCCGGATCCACGTGCACAATCAGGTGCAGCTTGCCCCGCAGGTTGTCAAACACCACCAGCTCGTTGGACACCATCAGCAGTATGTCCGGCGTGCCAATGCGGTCCGGGGGGCAGCTGTTTGCCAGGCGCTTTTCAATGTAGCGCACTGTGTCGTAGCCGAAATAACCCACCAGGCCGCCGTTAAAGCGGGGCAGTTCTTCCAGGTCGGGCGCGTTGAAGCGTGCCTGATAACTGGCCACAAACGCCAGCGGGTCATCCACTTCAGCGCTTTCAACCAGCTCCCCGTGGCGGCGAATCTCTATGCGGTGATCATATACCTTGAGCACTTCCTGGCTGGGCAGGCCGATGATGGAGTAACGGCCCCATTTTTCACCACCCTGAACGGATTCAAACAGATAGGAGTAGGGACCGCTGGCGAGCTTGAGGTAGGTACTCAAGGGGGTGTCCATGTCCGCAAGCACTTCACGGTACACGGGGATACGATTGAAGCCGGCCTGTGCCAGCTTGCGGAATTGTTCGGCGTTCATGTTCGGGTTTCCTGGGATCTGATCTGCGTTCCGGTAGGCAGGCCACTATGCTGGCCGGGGCCTGCCGGGTGGTGGCGTCAAACGGGCAGGCGCTCGCTTTCCGCCGGGCTGAGTGTGTTCAGCCGGTACGCCATCGCCACCATCGTGTTGCGCGGGTATTAAAAGTGCCTCGCGCGGCAGTCAGATTCAGTCCCTGCACGGCAGGAATCTCCCGAATTGATAAGAAAAAAAGTTCAAGACCTGAGAGGTTACAAAAGCTCGCTCAGGGAATCAACCACAGCGTCTGCCCCCAGTGCCTGCACCGAGCGGCCAAAATTGTAGCCGTAGGTGACCGCCACACAGGGGATGCCGGCGGCCTGGGCCGCACTGACGTCTGCCGCGGAATCACCCACCATCACTGTGGTGCCACGACTGCCCTGCAGTGTTTCCATGGCATGGAGCAACGGGCCGGGGTCTGGCTTTTTGGTACTCAATGTATCGCCCCCCACCACCAGCCGGAAATACTCCTCCAGCCCCAGTTGTTTCAACAGCGGGCCCACAAACTGTTCCGGCTTGTTGGTTACCACGGCCATGCGGCAGCCGAGCCGGGTTAATGCCTCAAGGCAGGGCTCAACTCCGGGAAAAACCACGGCATGCTGGCCGTTGAGCTGCCGGTAGTTGTTGAAAAACATCGTCAGGGCATCGTTAAACAGGGCATCGTCTGCCGCACTCGCAGGTTCCCAGTCGGCTTTGCCAGCAAGGGCGCGCCGCATCAGTATGGGGGAGCCGTGGCCCACCCACTGGCGCACTTTTTCAAGGCCCGCCGGCTTGCGTCCCAACTGTTCAAGGGTGCGGTCCACCGCGGCAGCAAGATCCGGAGCACTGTCTACCAGGGTGCCGTCGAGATCAAACAGCGCAACACCGGGCCAGCGCGCATTGAACAGACCTGCCAGGCTCATTGGCTCAGTACCTTCTGGCCCATTGCGGTGCGGGCGTATTCCAGTTCCAGGCGCATGGCATCAATGGTGGCCTTGTAATTGTCTGTGTTGAAAATGGCCGAGCCTGCAACAAAGGTGTCGGCGCCGGCCTCGGCAATTTCACGGATGTTGTCGGTTTTTACGCCGCCGTCGATTTCCAGCCGGATGTTATAGTTGCTGGCGTCGATGCGCTTACGGGCTTCCCGCAGCTTGTCCAGGGTGCCGGGAATGAACTTCTGGCCACCAAAACCGGGGTTTACCGACATCATCAGCACCATATCGAGCTTGTCCATCACGTGATCCATGTAATGCAGCGGCGTGGCCGGGTTGAACACCAGGCCGGCTTTGCAGCCACCCTCGCGAATCAGCTGCAGGGAACGGTCGATATGCTGTGTGGCTTCCGGGTGGAAAGTGATGTAGCTGGCACCGGCATCAATGAACATGCGGATCAGATCGTCCACCGGCGTTACCATCAGGTGTACATCGATAGGCGCAGTAACGCCATACTTGCGCAGCGCTTCGCACACCATCGGCCCGATGGTCAGGTTGGGCACATAATGGTTGTCCATGACATCGAAATGCACCACGTCTGCGCCGGCTGACAGCACGTTATCCACTTCTTCGCCCAAGCGGGCAAAGTCGGCAGACAGAATGGATGGGGCGATCAGGTAAGGGTTCATAACGCTTCTCGCAAACAATTGGCGGTAATTGACAGTAATCTTGCGGCAAACCGCAAACGGGTGACATTCTAACAGCACACAAGGGTTTTTTCGTAGCCAGAGGAGCAGGAACTGTGCACCGATCCAGAGCAATAAGCCGACGCAGCTGCGGCAGGAACATAAGTGGTTGCATGCTGGCCATTCTGCTGGCAGTCAACAGTCTGCCCGCATTTGCTCTGGAGGAAGAGCCTTCAGCGCAAAATGAAGAGCCCTCAGCGGAGGAAGCAAAGTCTCCAATCGGCGAAGTGCGGGGAGTGGTGTCGTCTGGCCTGGGTGAGTGGGGCCTCAGCCAGAGGTTTCCGGACTCTGCATTATGGCTGGATATGGAAGACGGTTCCCGCACGCTGGCGCTTTTCTGGCCCGAAACGGAGGCCCCGGCAAGAGGCGCCCTGATTATTTTGGCCGACGAGGGCGAGAATGCCGCATCCGGCCTGGCAGGGGCACTGGCCCGGGAGTTGGCAACCCGGAAGCTGGCGGTACTTTCGCTGGGCCTTGAAGCCCCGCCCGCTTCACTTGAACAGGTTCTTGAGCGTCCGGGTTCTGCGCCCGGAACAGAAGCCACAGAGCCGGGCCGGAAGGCCGCCAGTCCGGCAACCATTGATGTCATGGCACCGGAAACTCCGGTGGAGATGGAAGCTGTGTACCGCTCCCGAATCCGGAACGAACTGTCAGCGGCTGAAACGCTGCTTGAGCAGCGCGGGTACCAGCTTGCAGGTGTGGTCGGGATAGGTCGTGGCAGCAACCATGTGGTGCCTTTTGTTGCAGGATTGAAAACACCTGCGGCACTGATCTGGGTTGAGCCCGCGTTCTATCCCCGGGATAGCGATCGGTTGGCGGAAGCGCTGGAAAGCGCTTCTGTGTCGCGCATTCTGGAGTTGTCTTCATCGGAAGACCGGGTGCGGCGCAAGGCCCGTTTGCAACGGGCGGGAGTGGAAGCTTTCAGCTTGCAGCCCGTGGCTCCAGGCTCTGCAAGCTTACCGCCAGACGGGAAGGCCCTGGCGAGCAGAATATCGGCCTGGTTAAAGCCGGATGCACGTTAACAGCAGAAAAATTCGAGAGCAGGGATAGCCATGGCAATGGGTGCCGCATCAGGACCGTTCGTCAGTAGTGCCGCCGGATAAGCTCCCAGGCTTGCTGATAAACCAGCAGGCGCTCCTTGGCCAGTGCGCGCTCGGCGTCGCTGAGCTGCTGCTGGGCCAGTTTGTCCGGGTGGTATTCGGAGACTTTTTTCCGGTATGCCCGTTTGATCGTGGCCACCGGGTCCCTTCGGGTAACGCCAAGAAGAGCGCATGCCTGTTCCAGGTTCGCGGGTTTTAGCGGCGTACTGCTGATGTCGTCCCACACCCGGGCGGCATAGCTGTCAAAAATGTCCTCGCTGACGGATACCGGCAGTCCAATCTGGTCAATGGCGTCTTCGCAGCGATATCGGCGGGGCTTTGCCGGGCGGCCTCTTACTTGTGCGGCGTGGCACAGGCAAATGGCAATTTTCAGGGCCGGGGCGGGCCAGAGGTGGTGGCTGAGCCTTAGTGTGAGGCCGGTAAGCGGTGGCAGATTTTGGGAGGTTTTGCCCTGTTCAAAGCTGCGTATGGCCTTGTGTCTCTGGCGCTTTGATAACCCCAGCGCTGTGATGAGGCTTTCTGCAAAACGTATGTCCTGCTCCGATACGCGCCCCTCTGCTTTTGCGATATAGCCCAGGAAGAAAAACAGGGGGCGCCGACACCACCGGGGCAGGCGGGTCTGGGCAATCAATTCGTGCGCCTGATGGCCAGAGTTTGAAAGCTTGCGCAGCAGCCTGGAAAATACTGCGTCCATTCTTGGCGGCAAGGCCGGTTGTGCGGGGCGGGTCGCCATGGCGCTACGGCTCCCGGATCGCCAGTTGCTGATCCAGATTGCGCAGCCGCTCCGGCGTTCCCACATCAACCCAGAGACCACGATGGTGCAGCCCGGTTACCCGGCCTTTACTCATGGCGTTGCGCAGGACGGGGCCGAGTTTCCCGGCCTGGTCGGTCAGTCCCTCAAACAGCCTGCGGTGCAGCAGGCTGATACCGGAAAAGGTCAGTTTTTCGCCTTCTTTGTTCAAACAGTCTTCGTAGATCACGCCCTGGTCATTCAGGCAGAAATCGCCGTGGCGGTGGTGCGGGGGGTTGTCCACCATCACCAGAACCGCATCAATATGAGCCTGCCCGGCAGATGCCGGTGGCTGCAGTCTTGCCAGATCAAAATCTGCCCAGATATCACCGTTTATAACCACAAACCAGTCTGTCTCGGGGCTCGCGAGTAACGGCAGCGCGCGCACAATGCCGCCGGCTGTTTCCAGCGGTTCGCCTTCCCGGGAGTAATGCAGTGCCAGCCCGAAGCGCCCGCCATCGCCCAGCGTGTACTCAATCTGTTCCCCAAGCCACGCATGGTTGATAACCACATCCTGAAAGCCTGCATTGCGCAGGTGTTCCAGGTGGTGCTCAATGAGGGGCTTGCCACCTGCGATGAGCAGGGGTTTCGGGGTAGTTAGCGTAAGTGGCCGCATACGCTCCCCCCTGCCTGCAGCAAGAATCATCGCCTTCACAATGTCGTCTGCTCCTTACCTGGAAGTGGGCCGATCCGCTCTTCAATCCGGGGCACAGCGACCGCTTCCAGCCAATCATGAAAATGCCTCAGGGCCGGTTGCCGGCTGCTTGCGGTTACAAGGTAGTTTACAGTGCGGGGAATATCCTCCAGATAGCGTGTTTTTCCATCACGCATGGCCAGTCTGGCAAAAATGCCAGCCGCCTTCAGGTGGCGCTGCATGCCCATAAGTTCAAACCACTGGCGGAAGGTATCGGCATCGGCATGGTGCAGGCCCGCCTCCAGAGTCTGCTGGCGGAAATTTTCCAGCCATTCACAAATCCTGTCCTCGGGCCATTGAATGTAGCAGTCTTTGAGCAGTGAAACCGCATCGTAGGTTACCGGGCCGGTTACTGCGTCCTGAAAATCAATAACACCAGGCCGGGGGTGCTCATCGAGGACCAGCAGGTTCCGGGAGTGGTAATCCCGGTGCACGGTGGCGGTGGGCTGGGCCAGTGCGCTCTCGCGAAGCAGCGCAAAGGTGGTATCGAGCATGGATTTCTCCATGTTATCCAGCTCCAGCTCAAGATAGCCTTCCAGCAACCAGTCGCGGAACAGTGCCATTTCGCGGTTAAGCAGGGCTGCATCGTAAACCGGCAATGGGTAGTCGGAAGGGGAGGACAGCTGCTGGATGAGAACCAGTTCGTCCAGGGCGCCCTGGTACAGCGAGTCTGCGGTGGTGGGCCCGAGCTGTCCCAGCATCAGCTGGTCACCGAAGTCTTCCAGCAACAGAAAGCCGTGCATCGGGTCGGCTTCGAAAATTTGTGGAACGTTGATTCCTGCCTGGCGCCAGTGGCGGCCAATGAGAACGAAGGGTGTGCAGTCTTCCAGCTCCGTCGGGGAGTCCATAACAATGAACGGCGTTTTGCGGCCGTCCATATCGGTTTTGCAGACCCGGAAGTAGCGCCGGAAACTGGCGTCGCCCGAGACGGATCTGACCTCGGTATTCTCAAATCCGGGGAACTGTCTGACCCAAACGGTCAGCTGCTGCAGGCGGTTGTCCATAGCTTGGGTTGTTATCCTGACGTAAGTGATGCATTTGAAGCAGAAACGGGCAGGCCCTGAACCGGATCCACAACGGGATTTTTCAGCAGGCACCCTGTACGGAGTATAAAGAGGGTAAGCCGGTTTTGCAGCGGAGTTTTGTTTAGCGGCCTGTTTCCGTTAACAAGCCTCGGGGCCACGTGTAAACTACACCGCTGTCGGTTGTGTATGTGTGCCCTGCCGCGCTATTCACAGTCCCTTTTATGCACCCGGAACAGGAACCCAGCTATCGTGTCAGTGTCCGAGCGTTATCTGCAGGCGCAGAAAGGCACATTGCAGCGCCAGGTTGCGGGCTTGCTGGTCGGGTTTCTTATGGCTTCAGGAGCCGGACTTTCAGCCGCCCAGGAGGCGCCCTCTGCCGCTGAGCTGGACTGGCGCTGGAAAAGCCAGCTTCCGGAGTCCGTCCGGAATTCCCTGCCGGTATTCTGCGAAGGTGGTTACCTGCCATCGGGCACCGGCGATGGTGGCCTGATCGCATCCGGCGATGCCGCCGCCAGTGATGGAGAAGCTGTCCCCTTGCATGCCAGTGGCCTGACTGCTCGTTATGAAATCGACAAGGAGCTGTATCTTCAGGGCGATGTAAGACTGAGCCAGGGAAGTTTTCAGGTGACGGGCCCGGAAGCCCGTTACAATCAGAGTATCGGCCTGGTTTCGATTCAAGGTCCTCTGGTCAGCCGTGGTGAAGGCTTTGTGCTGACCGGCGAGCGCGCGGAGTACAGCGTGGAGTCCGGTCGTTTTGATATCAATACCGCAACGTTTCTGTTGCACGGGCCGGAAATGCGGGGCAGGGCCGGAAGCCTCTCCCGGTTCGATGACTCGCTGGTAGAAATCCGTGACGGTATGCTGACGACCTGTGGCCCGCAGCAAAACGACTGGGCAATTGTAGCCTCCGATATCAAGCTGGATCAGGCCGAGGGCTTCGGCACGGCAAAGCATGTTCGCCTCGAGGTTCTTGATGTTCCGGTATTTTACTGGCCCTACGCCAGTTTCCCCATTGATGACCGTCGCAAAACCGGTTTCCTGTATCCGCAGTTTGGTTCGTCCAGCGCCGGCAGCGGTGCGTTTATCGCGGTGCCCTATTATCTGAACCTGGCCCCCCATTACGATGCCACGCTCACACCGCAATACATCCACGGCCGCGGTTTGTTCAATGAGCTTGAGGGCCGGTATCTCAGCACTCTCGGGCAAACGACATTGCAGCTTGGCTATATAGACAACGATTCCACCTACAAAGATGAAAACCCCGGTGAGAACGGGCAGCGCTGGGCTCTGGATGCCTCCACCCGGGCGGCGTTGGGCAGTGGCTGGAACGGCTACGGCGATTTTTCTTCAGTCAGTGATGAGGATTACCTGGGCGATCTGAACCGTAGCCTGGATATCAATCAGGCCACACATCTGCAGCGTAAAGGCGGTGTGCGTTATCAGGGGCCGAACCAGTATTTTGATGTGTACATCAATGACTACCAGACCGTCAGCGACCGCATTGCCCAGGCGGACAGGCCTTATGCCCAGCTGCCAGAAGTGATTTATGCCGGTACTGCTGAGGCGGGCTGGTTTGAGGCCGGGCTGGAGAGCCAGTACACCTGGTTCTACCGGGATAACGAAACACTGACCGGGCTCGACCGGGCCAATGGCCAGCGTTTTCGTGCCCGCCCGGAGCTGGCTCTGCCCATGCGGGCACTCTGGGGCTTCAGCCGCCCCTCGGTCAGCCTGGATTACACCCGCTACGAGCTGGACGACTACAGTGCCGGGGACGGTGCGTTTGATCGCACGGTTCCTGTGGTGGAATGGGATAATGGCCTGTATTTTGATCGCCAGTCGAGCCTGTTTGATGTGCCCTACAATCAGACCCTTGAGCCCCGGCTTTATTATGCCTGGGCGGATGCGGAAGAAGACCAGAACTATATTCCATCGTTTGATACGGACGTGCAGACCTTCCGTTTTGAGCAATTGTTCCAGCCGGATCGTTTTGTCGGCGGCGACCGGGTAGGCGACGCCAACCAGTTGACCGTGGCCCTGACCAGCCGCTTCAATGATCTGCTGACCGGGGCCGAGCGGGCCCGCGTCAGTATTGGCCAGGTGCAGTATTTTGATGATCGCGAAGTAACTCTGTTTGGTGAAGGTGGGGGAACCCGCAGTCGTTCACCGCTGGCAGGGGAGGTGGTACTCAACCCGCTGCAGAATCTGCAAATTCGATCGTCCGGGCTCTGGGATCCGGACACCGGGGAAACAGAAGAGGGGCGCAGCCAGCTTGTTTTTCACTCACAGGACTACCGTTACCTGGCCAGCGTCGGGCACACCTATAGCAAGGATAATCTGGAACAGTCGGACATTGCGGCAGTTCTGCCGGCAACAGACCGTGTTAGCCTGATTGGCCGCTGGGTCTACGATTCGACGCTTGACCGCACGGTTGGCTCCCTTGCCGGAATTGAGTACAACAACTGTTGCTGGAGCGTTCAGCTGGTTCACCAGAATTATCTGACCGATGATCAGGAGCTGGACAGCCGTATACTGTTCCAGGTTCAGTTAAAAGGCCTGGGTGGCAGCGGAGGAGCGTCCACGTCGATCTCCAACGCCATTTATGGATTTGATGAGCGCGAGCGACGCCGTTTCGGAACTCCCTGACCGGCGCTGCTTATTGATGCTTCACATTGTATTCCCCTGACGGCAGCGGTGCCATTCCGGTACCCTGTATGCAGGCTACTATCTTCATTAAGAGGTGATTATGAAGGCGACGATTCGCCAGGGTTTACAGACACTGCTGATGCTGCTGGCAGTGGCTCTTTCTTTTTCAGCCCAGGCTGAGCGCAAACTACTCGATCAGGTGGTTGCTATTGTTGATGACGAGGTGATCCTGCAGACGGAGCTGGAGGCGCGTATCAACACGATTGTCAGCCGCCTGAGCGCTCAGGGTACCGGGCTGCCACCGCGCAGTCTTCTTGAACAACGTGTCCTTGAACAGCTCATTACCGAATCCGTTCAGCTGCAGATGGCGGAAAAGATGGGCATGCGTATCAGCGATAACGAACTGAACGAAACCCTGGCTAATATCGCCGAGCGTAATGGAATGAGCCTGCCCGAGTTTGAGGATCAGCTTGCTGCTGAAGGGGTCAGTTATCGCCAGGCCAGAGAGCAGATTCGCCAGGAAATGATCATCGGTCGGGTGCAGCAGCGCCAGGTGGGCAGCCGCATTCGTGTTACCGAGCGTGAAGTTGAAAACTATCTGCAGGCCCTGGAGTCCGGCGGTGGTAACGATGCGGAATACCGGCTTGCCTATATCTTTATCGAACTGGACAACCCCACCGATGATGCTGCCGTAGACGCCACCCGGCAAAAAGCGGAAGAGCTTCGGGCGGCCATCGTGAATGGCCGGGATTTCCGGGAAGTGGCGGTTGCCGAATCCGATGCCAGTAATGCCCTTGAGGGCGGTGATATGGGATGGCGCAGCGAAAGCCAGTTGCCATCGCTGGTGGCGCCGGTTGTGCCGGAGCTGGAGGTTGGGCAGCCTTCGGAGGTGCTGGAGAACAACAGTGGCTTCCATATGGTGATGGTGATGGACAAGCGTGGCGGTTCACAGCAACAGGTTATCCAGCAAAACCGTGTCCGGCATATTCTGATCAGGCCCTCCGAAGCAGTAACGGACAGGGAGGCAGAAAACACTATCCGGGAGATATATGAACAGTTGCAGGATGGTGCCGATTTTGCCGTACTGGCTCGCGAGTATTCAGACGATCCGGTATCCGGTTCCGACGGAGGAAACCTTGGTTGGGTAAGCCCGGGCCAGATGGTGCCGGCGTTTGAGCAAGCCATGCAGGAGGCGGACGTTGGCGAGTACAAGGGTCCGTTTCGCTCCCAGTTCGGATGGCACATCCTTCAGGTTGAGGAGCGCCGCCAGAAAGACATCAGTGGTGACGTAAAAGAGGCCGAGGCACGCCAGGCCATCTACCGTCGCAAGTTTGAGACCGAACTGCAGAACTGGTTGCGGGAAATCCGGGATGAAGCCTTTGTCGAGTTCAAGGGCGAGTATGCACAGGAAGCTGAAGACGAGCCCGACGATGCTCAGGAATCCGCAGAATAATGACTGACGATATTGTCCTGGCCCTGACCGCGGGCGAGCCCGCCGGCGTGGGGCCTGAGCTGTGCCTGCAACTGGCGCTGGAGCAGCGTGCTGCCGGCCTGGTGGTTATCGCCAGCCAGCCATTGCTGGAACAAAGGGCCAGATTGCTGGGTCTGGATGTAACCCTGCATGCCTGGCAGCCCGGCAGGGCGCCAGCGAAGGGCGCGGGTGAGCTCTCGGTATTGCACGTTGAGGGCTGTGCATCTTTTCAACCGGGCAAACTGAATACCGGTAACAGCCGTTATCTTCTGGAAACCCTCACCCTTGCGGCAAAAGGTTGCCTGAAAGGTGACTTTGACGGCATGGTTACGGCGCCGGTACACAAAGGCGTTATCAACGACGCGGGTATTGAATTCAGCGGCCACACCGAGTTTCTGCAGGAACTGTGTGGTGTGGACCGGGTAGTCATGATGCTGGCTACCGAGGAGTTACGGGTTGCATTGGTAACAACGCACTTACCCCTCAAAGACGTTCCTGCCGCGATTACGCCGGAAAGGCTGACCCAGGTTGCCCGCATTCTCAACGCCGATCTGAAAACGTTTTTCGGAATTGCACAGCCAAGGATCCTGGTTGCCGGCCTGAACCCCCATGCCGGAGAAGGCGGACATCTGGGCCGGGAAGAAATCGAGGTGATCGAGCCGACCCTTGAGAAACTTCGCGCGGAGGGTATGCAACTGATCGGGCCCTTGCCAGCGGATACCCTGTTTACGCCGCATTGGCTGAACGAAGCCGATGCGGCATTGGCCATGTACCACGATCAGGGCTTGCCGGTTCTCAAATTCCAGGGTTTCGGCCGGGCGGTGAATATCACGCTTGGGCTACCCATTGTGCGTACCTCCGTGGATCACGGCACGGCCCTGGACCTTGCCGGTACTGGCAAGGCCGATGCGGGCAGCCTCCACACCGCTATTCGCGTGGGTGAGCAGATGGCGCGCTCGCGCAAATCGGCCAATAACAGTAACGCCATCCCTAGTTGCAAAGTCACCGGTAAAGAGAAATCGGAGTGAGCAAAAAAGCAGGTCATCAGGCCAGGAAACGGTTCGGCCAGAATTTTCTTCACGATCCCGGGGTGATTGAGCGGATCATCCGCGCCATTCACCCGAAGCCGGACGACGCCATTGTTGAAATCGGCCCGGGACTGGGAGCCATTACCGAGGAGATTCTCGCAGTAAACCCGAAGCTACAGGTGGTAGAGCTGGATCGCGATCTGATTCCGGTGCTGCGCACCAAGTTTTTTAACTACCCCGACTTTCGTATCCACGAAGGGGACGCCCTGACGTTTGATTTCAGCCAGCTTACAGACGGTAAGCCCCTGCGCATTATCGGTAACCTGCCCTATAACATTTCCACGCCACTGATTTTCCACCTGCTGTCACAGACCGGCGTAGTGCAGGATATGCATTTCATGCTGCAGAAAGAAGTGGTGCAGCGCATGGCTGCTGTACCTGGTGACAACAACTATGGCCGACTGGGTATCATGACCCAGTACTTCTGCAAGGTTCAGCCCCTGTTTGAGGTGGGCCCCGGCGCATTCCGGCCTGCGCCAAAAGTGGATTCAGCCATTGTGCGGCTGGTTCCCCATACCGAACTTCCACACCCGGCGAAGGATCTGGGCACACTGCAGGCCGTGGTCAGAACAGCATTTAACGCTCGCCGCAAAACCCTGCGCAAGGCGCTGGCAGGTGTTGTAACGGTTGAACAGTTGCTGGCTTTGGGCATCAACGATGGCCTGCGGCCGGAAAACCTCAGCCTGGCGGATTACGTGAGCATTGCAGACCTGATAACCGCCGAAAAAGAGAGCGGGCAAGGCAGTGCCCAGGCAGACGAGAGTCGCGCAAAAGACGTGAGCGGAGACACCCATGACTGATTACGCCATAGGCGATATTCAGGGCTGTTATGATCGCTTTCGGGACGTGCTGGAAAAGGTGGGCTTCTCACCTTCCCGGGATCGACTGTGGGTGGCGGGCGACCTGATTAACCGGGGTCCGTCCTCCCTCAAAACCCTGCGTTACATGGAAAACCTGGGCGATACTGCCGTGGTGGTTCTGGGCAATCATGATCTGCATTTGCTGGCGGTAGCGCTTGGCGGCCACGCGCCAAAACGCAAGGATACCCTTGCCGAAATACTGGAGGCGCCCGATCGCGACGGACTGGTGAACTGGCTGCGGCAGCAGAATCTGTGCGTGCACGATCCCGAGCGCAACATCATGATGGCCCACGCCGGGGTGCCCCATATCTGGAGTGTTGAGCAGGCCCTGGCGCGAGCCCGGGAAGTGGAAGACGTTATTCGCGGCACTGACGCCCCGGAATACTTCAGGCTGATGTACGGCAACGAGCCGGAAGGCTGGAGTGAAAAGCTGACGGGCATGGATCGCTGGCGGGTGATCACCAACTATTTCACCCGGATGCGCTTTATTGCCCCGGACGGCAGGCTGGAACTCACCACAAAAGAGCACGCTGGCAGCGCACCCAAAGGTTTTGCTCCCTGGTTCGAATACCCCCGTCCTGACAACCTGCGCGTGATCTTCGGGCACTGGGCGGCTATTGAAGGCGAGACTGGTAGTGACCGGTTTATCGCGCTGGATACAGGCTGTGTCTGGGGAGGGGCACTTACAATGATGAATCTGGATACCGGCGAGAAGATCCACTGTGACTGCTGAATCTGTAAAGCCACAGAGCCCCGGCTTCATGCGCCTGCCCCTGGTAACAGGTGCTTTTTTCGCGCTTACGGCGGTAATGGCCGGTGCTTTCGGCGCACACGGGCTGCGCAATCTTGTAAGCGGGCGCAGCCTGGAAGTCTTCCAGACCGCGGCCAGTTATCAGATGTATCATGCCATCGCGCTGGTGCTGGTTGCCTTGCTGTCGGGTTTTGGCCTGTCGCGGCGACTACTGGCGCTGGCCGGCGGCTTCTTTTTTGCCGGCATACTTCTGTTCAGTGGCAGCCTGTATACACTGGTACTGACAGACATACGCTGGGTTGGCCCGATTACGCCCATGGGTGGAGTGTGTTTCATGATCGGCTGGGCCTTGTTGCTGACCGCCGGCAAGTGAGTAAAAGCAGAGGTTAAGGGTGATATGCAAGTTCAGGTAAATGGTGAAACCATGGAGCTGCCGGAGGGCGCCACCGTGGCCGCCCTGGTGGAAAAAATGGCGCTGGCGGGCAAGCGGCTGGCGGTAGAGGTGAATGAGGACATAGTCCCGCGCAGCCAGCACACCGAATTTGCCTTGAGTAACGGCGATCGCGTTGAAGTGGTGCATGCGATCGGCGGCGGTTAAAACCGCGCATGTTCAGGCCTAAGCCTGATGCATGATTTCAGGAATTTTTATTATTACGTTTTACCAACCCGGAAACACTATGACCGAAACGCCAGAGATCCAACTGCCCGAAGACAAACCGCTTGAAATTGCAGGCCGTATTTACCAGTCACGGTTGCTGGTTGGCACGGGCAAATACCGCGACCTGATGGAGACCGGCCACGCTATTGAGATGAGCGGCGCCGAAATAGTGACCGTAGCAGTTCGCCGTACCAACCTGGGGCAGAACCCGGATGAACCCAATCTTCTGGACGTTATCTCCCCGGAACATTACACCATCCTGCCCAACACAGCCGGCTGCTATACCGCTAAAGACGCAGTACGTACCTGCAAACTGGCGCGCGAGCTGCTCGATGGCCGCGATCTGGTGAAACTGGAAGTGCTGGGTGAACACAAAACCCTGTACCCGAATATGCCGGAAACCCTGGTGGCTGCGGAGGCGCTGATCAAAGACGGCTTTAAAGTCATGGTCTACTGCTCCGATGATCCCTTGCTGGCCACGCGGCTTGAGGAAATGGGCTGCATCGCCATCATGCCTCTGGGCGCACCCATTGGCTCCGGTCTGGGTATCCAGAATCGCTACAACATCCGCTTGATCGTCGAAAACTCAAAGGTTCCGGTGTTAGTGGATGCCGGCGTAGGAACAGCATCCGACGCCACCATAGCCATGGAGCTGGGCTGCGACGGCGTGCTGATGAATACAGCCATCGCCCAGGCCAAAGACCCCATCAAAATGGCCAATGCCATGCGCCTTGCCATCGAAGCCGGTCGTGAAGCCTACCTTGCAGGGCGAATGCCCAAAAAGCTCTACGCGAGCGCGTCGTCGCCTCTTGATGGCACATTTTTCTGATACAGATTCTTACTGAGAGCGCTGCGGTATTACCATGACCGATCAGAAACCCAGCAGTCGCCGGGAGGCGATTCTCCACGCCCTTCTGGAACTCCTGGAAACAGACCCGGGCGCCAGGATTACCACTTCTGTTCTCGCCAGATCCGTTGGTGTAACGGAAGCGGCGCTGTACCGTCACTTTCCCAGCAAACGGAAAATGTTCGAAGCGCTTCTGGAGTTTGCAGAAGAAGCTGTGTTCTCCCGCTGTCAGGTCATCCTGCAGGAGCAGGAGGATGTGCGGGTTCGTTTGCAGCAGCTGGTGCACCTGGTTCTGGTGTTTGGCGAGCGCAATCCAGGGCTGTGTTGTGTGCTCACCGGTGATGCTCTGGTGGGCGAAAACGAGGCCTTACGCAAGCGCGCTTCCCAGTTTTTCGAGCGCCTGGAAACCCAGGTACGGCAAACCCTCAAAGAAGGCGAAATCCGCCAGGGTTTACGGCCACGCACCAGTGCCACGCGCAGTGCGGATTTTGTTCTGGTGTTTATGGAAGGCCGCATTCAGCGGTTCATCCGCTCGTCGTTTACGCGGTTGCCGACAGCCGATTTTGACGAGAGCTGGGGGTTGGTTGCTGAGGCTGTTTGGTCGTAGTTTGGTGGTTTTCTTCTGGAAGTAGCCTGATGGTTTTGGGGGGGGCTCAGTCAGGAAGGCCCTGTCCCGGAACCGCTACAAGCACGTCCGTGTGCGCTTGACTCCGGCCATCCATGGCCTCCGACATTCCGGGACAGGGCCTTCCTGACCGAGCCGTCTAACAGAAGCGAAATCTCGTCAAGAGAACACCCTGAAACCTTCCTGATTTGTCGTAACAGAAGCTGAGTAAGCTCAAGAGAAGCCAGGCATATTTGAGCTGTCTGGACGAGGTCGGTGGGATCGGTCTGCACAGAATGTTGGAGGCCATGGATGGCCGGAAACAAGCGCACATGGATGTGCTCGTAGCGGTTCTGTGCAGACCGATCCCACCGGCCTCCCGCACCAAACCTCTCAGGCTATCGAGAGGCCCCCCCCGAAAGCCCAACCCTCACTCATACCCAGAAGCAGACCGAAGAATCTGACGTATGGGCTCCCAGATAGCGGGCGCCGAAATCAGGATGTCGCGGCCCCAGAGGTCGACCGGGTAGCCCTCGGGAACCTCGCTGAAGTGACCGGCGGTGGCGCCGGCTTCCAGGGCGATCAGGCGGGCGGCGGCGAAGTCCCAGGGGCTGACGTTTTCATAGTAGATATCCAGCCTGCCACAGGCTACCCAGCAGATATCCAGGGCCGCAGAACCGATGCGCCGCAGATCGCGGCACTGATGAATCATTGCGTCCAGGCGGCTGACCAGTGGGGCGAGGTTGTCTTTGGTGTAAGGGAAACCGGTTGCAAAGAGTGACTCCCCTGGAACCGTGGCACCGCTGTGGCGTATGGGTTTGCCGTTAAGCGTGGCACCATCGCCCAGTGTGGCGCGAAAGGTTTCGCGCGGGCGCGGGAAGGGCGCGTGCACCACACCGGCCTGCACACGGCCATTTTCCGCGTAGGCAATGGACACCGCAACCTGCGGGTGACCGTACGCATAGTTTACCGTGCCATCGATGGGATCAATGATCCACAGTGGCGTTTCCAGTTCCTCAGCCTGGCTGAGATCCGGCATGGTTTCTTCAGAAAGTATGCGGTGATCAGGAAAGCGTTTGCGAATGGCGCTGGTGATAAATTCATCGGCAACGATGTCCGCGTGGGTGACCAGCTCAGAGTGTTGCTTGTAGTCGGTGCGCAGCGTGCTGTGGTCACGCTCTTTGCGGATCAGCTTTCCGGCCTTCCGGGCCAGATCCTCTGCAAAATCGGTAATACCCTGAAGGGAAACAGAGTCAGACATGGTGCCCCCGTCATAGCCTTTGAAAAGTAGAGGCACCAGTCTAACACGACAAACTCAGAGGCTGTTCAGCCAGGCCTCCATCTTGTCCATTGCTGTCACCAGACGAGGGCAGGCTGTGTCGACAAAATCATCAGCAAGCTCCCGATCGGCATAGTCCCCGCCAGCCAACTGAAGAGCTTCCGCACCATCAAAATCCACGAACGCCAGGCGCGCACCCAGATGATCCGGCACAAAGCCGAAATCACTGGCCGGCAGAATGGCAACGCCTGTACTTTCCAGTAACGACTGGCAGAAGGCCTGGCTGGTTTTGATGTCCTTTCTGGCAAGCTGGTCGCGGAAGTTCTCGAAATTCGGAAACACGTAGAAAGCGCCTTCAGGCTTCTGCACCACAGCACCCATACCACTCAGGCGCCGGTGCATGTACTCACCTACCACCTTCAGCACACGGCGTGACTGTTTCAGATATTCATCTATATCGTCGCCACCGTTAAAGGCAGTGATTGCAGCATGCTGTATGGGGGCACTGGTGGCGGTGTAGGTTTCGCTGGCGATGATGGCCATGGCGTCCTGCAGGGGGCGGAGTTCTTTAGGGAATATGAAAGTACCCAGGCGCCAGCCACCGGCACCCGCCCACTTGCTCAAACCGGTACTGATAATAGTGCCTTCCGGGTAGTAGCGGGCGATGGATTTGTGCTTTCCTTCAAAGTGTACTTCGCCGTAAATTTCATCCGAAAGCAGGATCAGTTTGTACTTGCGGGCGACATTGGCGATGGCCAGAAGCTGGTCGTCGGTGTAACTGCAGCCGGTCGGGTTGGACGGATAGTTGAGAATCAGGATACGTGGGCGCGAGGGGTCGTCCCGGCAAATGATGTCCAGTTCCTCGGCGGTCAGTTGCCAGTTGTTCTCTGCGTGAGTGGGCAGCCAGTGTACGGAACGACCAATAATGCGGGCCTGGGGCGCATAGGACACCCAGCTCGGGCGTGGAATCAGAAGATCGCCATAGTAAGCCAGCTGCAGAATGAACAGCAGTTCTTTAGAGCCGGGGCCGATCAGCACGTCTTCCCAGGTGCACCGCATGCGCTCCCGGCGGTTAATGTAACCGGCAATGGATTCGCGCAGGCCTCTGAGGCCCTTGACCGGCAAGTAGTCCTTTTCATGGGCGTGTTCCCTGAGTGCACTCACAACACGCTCAGGAACCGGGAAAGGCGATTGCCCGAGGCCAAGCTTGATGATGTTCCTGCCTTCGGATTTTAGCTGGTTGCTCAGTTCGTTGATTCGCAGGGTAGCTGAAGGCTGGATGCCGCGAACGTTCAGGTTAATTGCAAAGCGCTGGTCGTGATGGATATCCATTGTTCCGGTCTGTTGGTTGAGAATGACCCGGACAGTATAGAAAACCCAAACATATCTTTGGGGGAATCGCGCATAAGTGATTGCCGAGGCCTGTGGTTGAGGGGGGGGGCGTGTGTGCGGGAAACTCAGGGGAACCTGTGCGGGTCCAGCTCCATGTGCAGGATCCGCGGTCCGAGCATGATAACCCGACCGCTATAGCGCTCCTCGCCGGTGGCCGTGAAATCGAACAGGAAGCGGCGCCACACGCGGATCTGGCCTTTTTCGTCGCGCTTGAACCAGATGCCCCGCAGGTAGATGGCGTCATCGAGCAGCATGACGTCCATGGTTTTGCAGTAGCGGTGGGCAGCCTGGAGGACAGAGTCCTTGATGGCCTTGGCGCGCCACCAGTACCAGATGGCAAAGGCTGCAACAAACAGCCAGAACAGAGTTCCCAGAGTCATGATAACAACATGATAGTGACGATTTTCCGCAACGAATACCGGGTGAGGTCGTCAGACTACCGCATTGTGGGAGCCTGGGGAATCGCTATGGCCCTGCCTGAGCCCCGTTATGGGTCCGTTCCGGAAAGAACTTGGCTGAATATCTATATAATGCAATTGATGAATTAATGTTCGTTATTAATTAATATTCAAACGGACCGCGCACTTTTGCGTAATGTGGATAGATGGGCGCAGGTTTCCCACTACGCTAATAATGCGTGAGGAGGCTGACAGACGGGAAGATCGGGAGCAGGTTATTCATGCAGTTTGAACAACAACAAGATTTCAGGGCTTTGGTGGATCAGTATCCACGCGCCATCATGATTGCCACCAAAGAACCCAGAATCACCTATGTAAACCGTATGTTCCGCGCCGTTACCGGTTACCAGCCCGATGAGGTAATGGGCGAGCCACCTTCGGTTCTGAGCTCGGGACTGCATTCACCTGACTTTTATCAGGCCATGTGGCAATCTCTGACCAGCGACGGTCGGTGGGAAGGGCTGGTCTGGAATCGGAAAAAAAGTGGTGAGATCTACCCCCAGTGGCTCAGCATTTACCCCATGGAGTACGAGAACCAGCAGGCCTATGTGGGCATGTTTATGGATATGGGGGAGAGAACCGGTGCAGATGAACATCTTGCTTCTCTGGCATACTACGATCCGCTCACTGAACTCCCCAACCGCTCCCTGTTCCAGGAGTTTCTGAAGGCCCGTGTAAGTCAGCGTTCCCATGGCGACGGCTGGTTTGCCGTTTTGTTTGTTGATCTGGATTTCTTCAAGTCTGTTAACGATCTACATGGGCACGAGTTTGGGGATGGGGTGCTGCAGCAGGCCGCCCGGTGCATTCAGAGCGTGGTAGGAGCGGATGATGTGGTGGCTCGGCTGTCAGGTGACGAGTTTGCTGTCATTGTTGAGCTGTCGGGGCCTGGTGATCTGCATGAGGTCTGTGAGCGCATGATCCAGGCATTCCGCGCTCCGGTAATCGTGGGCCAACGGGAGCATTTTCTGTCTGCTTCCATAGGGGCGGCGATTTATCCCTCACATGGGCAAAGTGGTGCTGAACTTTTGCAGAAAGCCGATCGTGCCATGTATTCGGCAAAGCTTGCGGGCCGCTCCTGTTACCGCATATACAGCGAAGCTGATGACGAACAGGGGCGCCGGGAGCAGCAGCTCTCAGAAGCTTTGACCGCATCGCTCAAAACCTCACCGAATGAGTTTCATGTGGTCTATCAGCCCCAGTATGATCTTGATTCGGGGCAGGTTGTGGGCATGGAGGCGTTGTTGCGCTGGAGTCATCCGGAGTTCGGCCCGGTATCACCTGGCGATTTTGTGCCGCTTGCAGAGCGTCGTGGACAGATCCATGAGATGACCCAGCAACTGGTGCGCGCAATACTGGCCGACTTGCGAGACGATCCGCCTGCTATGCACGGCAATTTTCGGCTAGCGATCAATATATCCGCCCGCCAGATCACAGATGCGCGCCTGCGCACGGCCATTGGTCCCCTGTTTGCCCGTATCCGTGAGATAGGTTGGCAGCCGGAAATCGAAATTACCGAAACTCACATCATGCACTTGTCCAGCCAATGCCTCGCGTGCCTCCGGGAATTCCGGGACCAGGGCGTGGTGATCGCCATTGATGACTTTGGAACCGGCTACTCCTCCCTGGCTTATTTGCAGAATCTACCCGTACAGGTGCTCAAGATCGATCGCCAGTTTATCAGCTATGTGGCCTCGACAAACCGTGATTCGCGGATTGTGTCGGCCATTTTGGGGATCGCCGAGGCACTGGAGCTACAGGTGGTTGCTGAAGGCATAGAGAGCCAGGCCCAGTATCAGCAGCTTCGCCAATTGGGGTGTGAGCGCGGGCAAGGGTACCTGATGGCCAGGCCTCAGCCATGGAGCCAGGCGCGACAGACAATAATTGATCCATATCAATAAAATTCAGACTTTTCGTTTGTTTCCCGAGTAGTTTGCAACATGTGGCCAGGAGAGTGTGACCTATTGCACGGCGTGGAGACGGACCGGGTGTTCTGCGAAGAGCCCATCCAGGGCTGACAACGTAAAAGCCCGGCCAGCCTTTTGGTTAGCCGGGCTTTAGCTCTTAGGCCTGTTCTTCCCGTGCCTCGTTGTGATCACGAGCCAGCAGGATATAGAACGCTGGCAGCACGAACACGGTGAACAGGGTGCCAATGCCCAGGCCGGCACTGATGGTCAGGCCGATGGCAAAGCGGCTTTCTGCGCCAGGCCCGGCCGCCAGTAGCAGTGGCACCATGGCAAAGATCAGCGCCAGAGAGGTCATTATGATCGGCCGCAGACGGATGGCGGCGGCCTCAATAACCGCATCTACTTTATTCAGGCCTCTGTCTCTCTGCAGCAGGTTGGCAAATTCCACGATCAGTATGCCGTTCTTGGAAACAACCCCGATCAGCGTAATCAGGCCCACCTGCGTGTAGATGTTCATGGTTGCAAAACCAAGCACGATAAACGCCATTGCACCCGCAATCGACATGGGAACCGAAACCAGAATAATAAAGGGATCGCGCCAGCTTTCGAACTGCGCTGCAAGCACCAGGTAAATAACCAGCAGCGACAGGAAGAAGGTGACCACCAGCGCGCTGCCCTGATTGGCCAGCTGCCGGGTCTGGCCGGTGTAGTCGTAGGTGAAGCCCTGCGGGAACACTTCTTCAGCCGTTTGCTCCATGAAATCCATGGCGGTACCCGCAGCCACACCCGGCATGACCACACCTTGCAGGGTGAGGGAGTTCTGCTGGTTGAACTGTGTGCGGTTGGAAGGCTCCACATCCCGGGTAAAGCTCACCACACTGCCCAGGGGCACCAGAGTGCCGGTACCCGTGCGGATGTAGTAATCGTTCAGCGCCTGTTCATCCAGCCGGAACTTCTGATCCACCTGCGGGATTACCTGATAGGAGCGGCCTTCCATGCTGAAGCGGTTGATGTAACCGCCACCAAGCATGCTGGAAAGCGACTGCCCTACGTCCTGCATGGAAAGGCCGAGATCGGCAACCCGGTCGCGGTCCACTTTGATGCGGGTAACCGGGCGGTCGAAGTTGATGGACTTCTGCAGGAACATGAAGTTGCCGCTGCCCATCGCCTTGCCCAGCAAGTCATCAGCCACCTGGTCAAGCTGCTCATAGCTGCTGCCGGTAGTGATCACGAACTGGAACGGCAAGCCGCCCCCTGAACCAGGCAGCGCAGGCGGCGGGAATACCGCTGTTTGCAAGCCTGTGACTTTCTTGAGTTTGGCATCAAGCTGGGGTTGAACCTCAAACTGGGTGACGTCCCGCTTACTCCAGGGCTCCATCTTGAAACCACCAAATACGGCGTTGGGCGCCGTGATACCCAAAATCATGAAATCTTCGGCGTAGCCGGGTACCGACGCCAGGTGGTCCTGAACTTCATGGCCGTGTTCGAGCAGGTAATCCAGGGTGGCTGTCTGGGGGCCGAGGCCCTGGTAGAACAGAATGCCCTGGTCTTCTGTGGGAGCCAGTTCGTTCTGGCTCATCATCGCCATGAAGTAAATGGAGGCGAGTATCACCAGCGCGAAAAACACGACCACGGACTTGGTTTGCATCAGTGATCTGAGGGCTGTTTTATAACCTGATGAGATGCCGTTGAACGTGCGCTCAACCAGGCTTTCGAACCTGCCGGGGTTACCGTGCGGCTTGAGTACCTTGCCCGAAAGCATGGGGGAGAGAGTGAGCGCAACGATGCCAGAGATCACCACTGTGCCGGCCAGCGTAAAGGCGAACTCGGTAAACAGCGAGCCAACAAGGCCGCCCATAAAACCGATAGGCGCATAAACCGCAACCAGAGTGGTTGTCATGGCAATGATCGGTACCGCCATTTCCCGCGCACCGTTCAGCGCAGCTTCAAACCGGGATTCGCCGGCTTCGATGTGACGGTGCACGTTCTCTACCATAATGATGGCATCGTCTACCACCAGGCCGATAGCCAGAACCATGGACAAGAGCGTAAGCAGGTTCAGGGAGAACCCGAACATCAGCATGATGAAGGCGCCGCCAATCAGCGACAGCGGAACCGCAACGGACGGTACGATGGAAGCGCGGATTGAGCCAAGGCAAAGGAACACCACCACAAGAACGATACCCATAGCCTCAATCAGGGTACGAATAACCTCGCTTATGGAATCTTCAATGAAGTCTGATGCATCGTAAGCCAGACGCACGTCCAGGTCCCCAGGGAGCTGGCTTTCGATTTCCGGAAGGTCGTCTTTAACCAGGCCCGCTACTGTCAGGGGGTTGGCACCCGGGGCCAGCTCGATGGCTACATAGGTTGCCGGCTGGCCTTTATAGAGGGCCAGTGCGTCGTAGGTTTCAGAGCCGAGCTCAACCCTGGCGATGTCCTGCAGCCGGATCTGGGTTCCATTCGCCTCCTTCACCACGAGATTTCGGAATTCGTCCGGATCCGCCACATCCGTGTCGCTGGTCATGCTGATTTCGGTATAGACGCCCTTGGTGTTGCCGACGGCCGCCTGATAGTTGTTGGCGCGTAGCTTGGCCACCACTTCTGTGGGGGTCATATCCACCGCTGCCAGTCGTTCCGGATCAAGCCACACCCGCAGGGCAAACTTGCGGCCAAGCAACTGTGCCTTACCAACGCCGGGTAAAGCCTGCAGTCTGGGCTGCACCACCCGGGTCAGATAGTCGGTAATCTGCGGAACCGCCATGTTCGAGCTGTAGAAGGCAATGTACATAAGCGCGGTGGAATCACCGGTGGTGGAGGTGATCACCGGATCCTGGGCATCAGCCGGCAGAACGTTGCGCTGGCTGGCCACCTTCGCCTGTATTTCGGCCAGCGCAGCATTGGCGTCGTAGTTCAGCACCATCTTGGCTTCAATGGTCGACTTGCCCTGCGAGCTGGTAGATGTGAGGTAGTCAATACCGCTGGCTTCAGCAATGGCCTGTTGCAACGGCGTGGTGATAAAGCCCTTGATAAGGTCCGAGCTGGCGCCGGGGTAGGCCGTTGTTACCGTTACCGTGGTACTTTCGAGCTCCGGATATTGCCGTATTTCCATTTCCATGGCGGCCCGGGCACCAAGCAGCAGGATCAGGAGGCTGACCACCGTCGCCAGCACGGGGCGATGAATGAATATGTCGGTGAATCGCATTACTCAGATGCCTCCTGCGGCTGCTTTTCCTGGCTCTGCTCAGGGCTCTCATCCTGAATCTTGACCTTCTGGCCGGCCCGGAGTCTCAGCAGTCCTTTGGAAACCACTTTCTCGCCACTTTCAAGGCCTGAAAGAACAGCAACGCGTTTGTCACGGGTCTGGCCTGCGGTGATGCTGCGCCGATTGACAATCAGGTCGCCTTCTTCGTTCTCCTCGATGACAAATACGAAATCGCCGTAAGTGTTGTAGGAGACTGCGGTGCGGGGAACCGTAACCACTTCGTTATCCTCGGGCTGCAGGGTCTGTATGGTTGCAAACATGCCTGGCCGCAGCAGGTTCTCCGGGTTGCTCAGCGTTGCCCGCACACGCACCGTGCGGGTTTCCGGATTGACCGAGGTGTTGATGGCGCTGATCCTGCCCTTGAATTCCTGCTCAGGAACAGCGGCAACGGTCGTGACCACGGAGTAGTCACGGGCAACATTCTGCAGATTCTTTTCCGACAGTGTGAAGTCCACGTAGATCGGGTCGAGCATGTTGATCTCGACAATCGGTGTGCCTGTGGCAAGGTATTCGCCCTGGTCCACCATACGAATACCGAGGGTACCGTCGAACGGCGCGCGGATTATTTTTTTGTTCAACTGAGCCTCGGCTTCGTTAACCCGGGCCTGGGCAGCGTCAAAATTTGCCTTGGATTCGTCATACTGGGACTGGGAAACCGCACGTCTTGGCAGCAGATCGGAGATGCGCTTGAATTCCTGCTCCGCAAGCTGTGCCTCTGCCCTGCGGGTGCGCACAGCGGCCTCATCGATTGAGGTGTTCAGGCGAATAAGTACATCGCCCTGTTTGACGGTATCGCCGGACTCGAAATTAATACTCTCGATAACGCCAGGCACCTCGTTGGCCACTTCAATGCCGTTAACCGCCTTGATGCTGCCCACGGCCTTGATAGACGGTGTCCAGCTCTCGGTGCGAGCCTCGGTGGCGGAGACTTCAGCAGGCGGTTGTGGTTGCGACAGCATTTCTTTCATCTGGCCAAACTGGTAAAACTTGTAGCCGAAGATGCCGCCAAGCACTACGCCAAGGAAAATGATTGCGATCAGGAAGCGGGAAGCAGTGCGCATAATTCAGGTCCTGGGAATCTCTTTCTGGTCCGGAGTTTGCTGCGAACAGTAAGGGAAGCGGTTGGGCTGTATTCCCCTGCTGGTTCTTGCATACAACAGACTGTTTGGATGCGGAAATTATTGATCAACAATAAAGCGTAGCATCCTACAAAATTCAAGGTGCAGTTGTCACTGCTTTGTAGGAGTTTGTAGCTGGCCTTGTTGCAACAACAGATGCCAGAATTACGGTGTTATATCAGTAAAGGATCAACCATGCAGTGGATACTGGGAATTGCACTGGCGGCAGCCCTTTTTGTAGTTCTGAAACAGTGGGGCAGATTGTCGGCGGAAAAGAAGAAAGCTGCAACCTGGAAGGTGGTTCTCATGGTTGGTGGCGCCATGCTTTTGTTCATGGTTTTGACTGGCCGTGTGCATGTTCTGACTGCCGCTGTGGCTGCGCTGATTCCTCTGTTGCGCAAATTGCCGGAAATCGCCCGTTTTGTGCCCGCGCTGAACCGTTTCTTTTCAGGTGGCGATGGCAATACGGCGGGGCCAGGAGCAGGGCATCAGCGTCACGACCAGGCACCCGGTAATGGTATGTCTGAACGTGAAGCCTGCGACATACTGGGCCTTACGGTGGCCTGCTCGAGAGAAGACGTCATTATGGCGCACCGTCGCCTGATGCAAAAAATGCACCCGGACCGGGGCGGGAGCGACTATCTCGCGGCAAAGATCAACGAAGCCAAAAGCGTATTGTTGCGCAACCGGGTGTAAGCGTTATGGCATAACGTCCACTTTCACTTCAAAGCTTCGGTTATCCGACCGACTGCTGTTTACGCTGTAGGCAATACCCGATTGTTTGCTGGTGGATTCGGTTGACGTGCTACCCAAAGATACCCATTGACCTGGCTCCACCCTGCGGATCGTGACAACAGCCTGGGTTTCATAGCCTTTCAGCTCTGCCGGATCCGCCTCGAAAGAGACAATGCTCAGTTCCACCGCACGGTCAGAAATCACCTGTGGGCTGACTATGAAACCGCTGCGGGTTTCTACTTGCTCAAAAATGGCGGCGGGGTTTCTGCCACCGCGCACTGCGAAGGGCAGTGTGCGTATCTGGCCTGACGTGATATGGGCAGACTGCCCATCCATTACCATCAGGCTTCGTTCCCGGGTTCCGCCGGTGCTGGTAACCTTGCGCTCCACGGTTACGCCAACCTGATCCCGTGTGGCGGTAACACCGCCGCCGGAGCGTTTGCCGCCAATATCCTCCTGTGATCTCACGGAAATCCGGAGCTGGGCCGGGGCCACGTCGAGAGTGTCAATCAGTGTGCCGATTTCATCCAGCACCTGCGGGCTGCTGCGAACCACAATCTGCTGCCCTCGTGCAGTCACAGAAACCTGCTCGCCCTGATAAAGCTCCCGAACCTGGCTGGCAACATCGGCACCAGGCCGGTTGTTGAGTTGATAGGTTCTGGATTCAGCGTGTGCCGTACTGGCACCGGATGCCAGTATCAGCATTGCTGCAAAGAGGAGCAGGACGGCGAATTTTTGTAGGTGCAGTGTCATTTCTGGGCCCTGTTTTCCTGAAGAGTCCGGTTTGCCTGCGAAAAAACCGGTTTGCGGGTTGCCAAGCTGAAAACCCGGGGTATATATTAATAAGCATGAATACGACACAAGCGATCTGTCAATTAAATGTTCTGCAAGCTTTTGGCCAAAAGCCGAAGGCGGCAGCCGCTGCTGTGTTTTTCTGGTGGTTTGGTTATGGCTTTTATTTTAGCCAGCGCCAGGGCCGCCCATAGTATCTTCAAAATACGTACAAAGAGGATGGCAGCCCGGCGAAAAACCAGGCTGCCGTCGGATTCAGAAAGCCCCGACTGGTAGCCCAGCCGGGGCTTTTTCGATTCTGACGCAGGGAAACGGGAACACTGATATGAACATGCCTTTGAACACCGCCAGGGAGTGCCAGATACTCAGCACCGCCGTAACACACAGGCAGGAAACTGCTCTGCCAACGCCGGCGGAGTTGCGGCAGCGCCTGCCTGTGAACGAGCATCTTGCCCGACAGGTGGGCAGGCACAGGCAGGCGGTAAGGGACATTCTGCACGCCAGGGACGATCGCACGCTCATCGTGGTTGGGCCCTGCTCGATTCACGATGAGGTGGCTGCACTGGAGTATGGCGAAAAACTTAAAACACTGGCGGATGCGGTCAGTAACAGGTTTCTCATTGTCATGCGTGCATATCTGGAAAAGCCGCGAACAGCGGTGGGCTGGAAGGGATTGTTGTACGACCCTGAGCGCACAGGGGCCGGAGACCTCAACGCAGGCCTGCTGCGGTCACGGCGTTTGCTTCTGAACCTGGCGGAGATGGGCCTGCCACTGGCGACCGAGGCTCTCAGCCCCTTCGCTATGGATTACCTGGGAGACCTTGTGAGCTGGACGGCGATCGGCGCCCGCACCACGGAATCGCAGATCCATCGGGAAATGGTCAGCGGCCTGCCAATGCCTGCAGGATTCAAGAATGGTACCGATGGCGGAATCAGCGTGGCGCTCAATGCCATGAAGTCCGGAGCGCATCCGCATCATCATCTGGGTGTATCAAGCCATGGTGCGCCGGTCATGGTCAGTACGCCGGGCAATCCGGATACCCATCTGGTGCTGCGAGGTGGGCGCGGCATCACCAATTACGATGAAGCGAGCATTCAGCAAGCCGCACAAAGCCTTTCAGAGGCTGGGCTGAGTGCTGCCATTATGGTGGATTGCAGCCATGATAATGCCTGCAAACAGGCCGAGCGACAGATCGATGTAGCCCGTGATGTGATGCGCCAGAAACACTCCGGTAACACCAGCATCCGCGGGCTGATGCTGGAAAGCTTCCTTGAGGCTGGCCGGCAGGACGATGGCGATGATTTGCGTTTCGGCTGCTCTATTACCGACCCGTGTCTGGGATGGGAGCAGACTGAGGCTCTGCTCCGCTCACTGTAGAGAACAGGAGTTGACCGGCGAGCAACAGCAGGACACCGCCCATTAGCCGGTCGAGCCAGTGGCCGAAGCGGTTGAAGCCCTTGCGCACCGAGGGCAGGGTAAAAAAGATGGCAACCAGGGTGAACCAGAGCCCTGTGGCCAGCGCCATGTAAGCACCATAGCCAGCCTGGACGGCCACCGGGGTGCCCGGGCTTATGATCACTGAAAACAACGAAACGAAGAACAGGGTGGCTTTCGGATTCAGGGCATTGGTCAGGAAGCCCAGACGCAAGGCGGCAAAGCCGGACTGTATTGTGCCCGTTCCGGTTTCCACGTAAATCCCCCCAGCCCGGGCTTTCAGGCATTGCACGGCAATCCAGGTGAGGTAAAGGGCGCCGGCAATCTTGAGAACGGTAAACAGCAGGATGGACTGCTGGATAATCAGGCCAATACCCAGTAGCGAATAACTCACATGCACCAGAATGCCGGCGCCGATACCCGTTGCGGTGAGCACTGCATTTTTCCGGCTCTGACACAGAGCCTGCCGAAGCATCACGGCAAAATCCGGCCCGGGGCTGGCAACGGCCAGTAGGTGTACCAGTGCCACGGTAAGGAATTCCGGCCAGTAGCTGGTCATACGCAAGCTTCTCTCTATACTGTTTCCAGGTTTTCGTTGCTTCGATTAGGGGTAAAAGCCTATGGAGTTGCACCCGTAAATTGTCAGACTGTTAGCCTGGCTGTCAGCATAAATTCATTCGCCGGTATTTTCACGCCCCGCACAAAACAATTCCGGCCTCTATACTGGCGTATACACGATTGAACGTTTTACCCACATTCCCGGGTTCCGGGAATATCGGCCAGGAGACTGTTTTATGGATAAGCGAGAAGTTGATGTAGCCATCATCGGTGCCGGGACAGCAGGAATGGTGGCCTACAGCCGCGTGCGAAAGGTTACGGATAAAGTAGCGCTGATTGAAGGAGACGAATACGGTACCACCTGCGCCAGGGTGGGCTGTATGCCCAGTAAGCTGCTGATTGCGGCTGCAGACAGTGCTTATCAGATGGCGCAGGCAGACCTGTTCGGAGTGAGTGCCGGCAATATTAAAGTTGATGGCAAACGGGTCATGGAGCGGGTGCGTTCGGAACGCGACCGGTTTGTTGGTTCGGTCCTCGGCTCTGTGGAGAAATTTCCCGAAGAGCATAAGATCAAGGGTCATGCCCGTTTCGCCGGCCCCAATCGCCTCATTATCAACAATGAAACTGAAATCCACGCCCAGCGGATTATCATCGCCACCGGTTCCCGCCCGAACATCCCGGGTTTTCTGAAAGAAGCCAAAGACCGGCTGGTGGTGAACGATGATATTTTTGAATGGCAGGATCTGCCCGAATCGGTAGTAGTTTTCGGGCCGGGTGTGATCGGGCTGGAACTGGGGCAGGCGCTCAGCCGCCTTGGTGTTCGTGTGAGAATGTTCGGAGTGGGCGGCGCTGTGGGCCCGATCCAGGATGACAACATTCGCGAATACGCGCTCAAGCGCTTTAACGAAGAGTTCCCGCTGGATCCGGATAGCGACGTGAAGCGGGTTGAGCGGGTTGATGGCGGAGTGGCTGTCACATTTACCGACGGCAGCGCCGGTGAAAAAACCGAAACATTCGAATACCTGCTCGCGGCTACCGGGCGCCGGCCCAACGTTGATGGCCTGGATATACAGAATGCGGATATTGAGCTGGACGAACAAGGCTTGCCGGTGTTCGATTCATACACCTTGCGTTGCGGCCAGAGCCACATCTTTATTGCGGGCGACGCCAACAATGACTTGCCGCTGCTGCACGAGGCGGCAGACGAGGGATACATTGCCGGGAACAACGCGGCGTCTTATCCGGAAGTAAGGGCAGGCAGGAGAAGCACTCCCCTTGCAGTTGTGTTTACCGACCCCCAGATTGCCACCGTAGGAATGACCATTGATGAAGTGGACAAGCGGTGCGGCGGTTGCTTTGCCGTAGGCGAGGTATCGTTTGAAAATCAGGGCCGTAGCCGGGTAATCGGCAAGAACAGCGGTTTGCTCAGAGTGTACGGGGAGCACGGCAGCGGCTTGTTCATGGGGGCCGAAATGTTTGGCCCTGCGGCGGAGCACATTGCGCATTTGCTGGCCTGGTCGGCACAGCGCCGGTTGACCGTCAGTGAAATGCTGGATATGCCGTTTTACCACCCGGTGATTGAAGAGGGTGTAAGAACTGCACTGAGAGATCTCAACCGAAACCTCAGTATCGGGCCGGCGCCAGAAGGCGACTGCACCGATTGCGGCCCTGGCGTATAGGTTTCTGCCCGGGATTGAACCGCGCTATGGACGGCATGGGATATCTCAACTTCACGGATATCTGGAGCCTTGGCACTATTGGTTCCAGCTTGTGTTTTACAGCCACGAAGGAGGCATATAATGAGTAAGAATTTTATTGGTCTGGATAAGGAAAAAACCGTCAAACTGGCGGATTCCCTGAACGACTTGCTCTCCAACTACCAGATTTTCTATATGAACGTGCGCGGCTATCACTGGAACATCAAGGGTGATAACTTCTTTGAGCTTCATCTGAAGTTTGAAGAGTTGTACGACGATCTGCTGCTCAAGATTGATGAGATTGCAGAGCGCGTTCTTACACTGGGGCACCGCCCTTCCCACGCGTACAGTACCTACATCGAGCGCTCGGAAATCCCGGAGCAGAAAGACGTTGCTGATGGCAAAACCGCCATGAGCAATATCGTTGACAGTTTTGCCAAACTGATTGGCAAGCAGCGGGCCTTGCTGAATCTTGCGGGGGATGCCGAGGATGAAGGCACAGTGGCGCTGATGAGCGACTACATCTCCCAGCAGGAAAAAACGGTCTGGATGTATCGCAGTTACCTGGGCCACTAAGCTCATTGAACATGAATTTCTGGCGGTTAGAACTGGCCGCCAGAAATTTGTATGCTTGGCGAAGCTGGTAAACAAAAATTTCCAGGCTTTAATATAGCGTCTTCAATATATTGCGTGCCCAGCCGTATTCAAATCTGTCCTTCCTGGTCCACTGCCTCTCAGAACTTTCTCTTTCAAGCGCATAATGTCGTTTCCTCAGAATTAAGAAATCTTGCAATACGTTTGTAGGTGCGTTCACAGGCATCTGGTATCAGATTTTCGAGATTCAGGTAAGCGTGAATCTGGCCAGGTTCACTGTGATGTTCAGCGACAGCCCCGGCCTCGTTAATGTGGGACACATACTGTTTTCCCTCATCGCGTAAGGGGCAAAATTCTGCAGTTATAACCAGTGTGGCTGGGAAGCTCGCCGATACCGGCAGAAAAAGCGGAGAAACCTCTTCTCGGTTTTCGTCATTC
>JACDJA010000207.1_pt1 | contig 78184 bp, 70 predicted proteins | sample 7449241 | NCBI WGS metagenome assembly JACDJA01 (sample SAMN14253289, study PRJNA609438) | sludge metagenome | isolation source: initial anaerobic sludge | collected 2018-12-20 | reverse complement strand
GATTTTTTTCAAAACCCGGAGGGCTTGGCCTTTACAGCTGTTTTTTAGCCCCTACTACCTTTGCTTCCTTTTTTTGTTTTTGAAATATTTGCCTCGGCCCTTCGATACATTTTATTTCGCTTTAAAAAGCTCAATAAAACAACCTCCTGCGGCGGACGAGCTCAGGGACCTGGGTTCGGTTACTTATAATTATTTGTTTGACGGGTTTCGGGACAATTCGCGTGGGAATAGGCGATGCTGGTTGTTTAGAAGACGGAATGTTGATGGGAAGGGTGCGGGGTTTTTGGTGCTGCAGGATTTAGAAAGTTCTGCGGGTGCTGGGATTGGCATTGTGGAAGAAGGAATGGTATTTTTTAACGAGAATTAGAGGTGTAAAAGGTATATGTTTTGGCACCAGCAGGGCTTTCTTTTTGGAGCCGTAGTTATCATAGCACCAAGAACTTTGCACTCTTCCTGTGGGGGCGTGGAAGGCGGGTATTCATGGTTTTTTGTTGAAGTAAAGAAGATGTGATGAGGTTGCGACTCTTTTTTGAGAAGACGCCGAATACCTGCCTGGAGTGCCCTTGTTGAAATTGAAATCGAAATTGAAATCGAAATCGAAATCGACCCTTCGGCTTCGCTCAGGGATCTGGGTTTGGTAGCTTATATTTATTTGATTGACGGGGTTCGGGACAATTCGCATGGGAGTAGGTGATGTTCGTGATGGTGAAGACGGAATGATGATGGGAAGGGTGCGGGGTTTGGAAAAAAAAAGGATATTTTTTCCGAGATTAAGAGGTGAAAAGGGGATATGTTTTGGTGCCTGCAGGGCTTTCTTTTTGGAGCTGAAGTTATCATAGCACCAAGAACTTTGCACTCTTCCTGTGGGGGCGTGGAAGGCTGGTATTCATGGTTTTTTGTTGAAGTAAAGAAGATGTGATGAGATTACGACTCTTTTTTGAGAAGATGCTGGATACCTGCATGGAGTGCCCTTGTTGAAATTGAAATCGAAATCGAAACTGAAAGCGAAATTGAAATCGACCCTTCGGCTCCGCAGAGGGACCTGGTTTTGGTAGCTTATATTTATTAGATTGACGGGGTTCGGGACAATTCGCGTGGGAATAGGTGATTTTCGTGATGGTGAAGACGGAATGTTGATGGGAAGGGTGCGGGGTTTTTGGTGCTGCAGGATTTAGAAAGCTCTGTGGGCGCTGGGAAAGGTAAGTTGGAAATATAGGACGCTTTTTTAACGAATTTGAGATGCGTAAAATGTAGGGTGTTTTGGCGCCTGCAGGGCTTTCTTTTTGGAGCCGTGGTTGTCATAGCACCAAAAACTTTGCACTCTTCCTCTAGGGGCGTGGAAGGCTGGTATTCATGTTCTTGTGAAAGTGAGGGAGCTGTGATGGGGTTTCGATTTTTTTTTTGAGAAGACGCTGGATACCTGCCTGGAGTGCCCTTGCTTTATGGATCATCGCCTATTCCTGCAACCGCTGAATGGGCTTGGATACTAATTTGAATCTGCTGACGCGATTCAAATGAACTCAGCCACCTTAGTTGGTTATCTTATTTTTAATATTGGATTTTTGGCAATGCGCATAGGAATTGACGATTTTGGTGATGGAAAAGACGAATGGTTAATTGGGAAGGGTGCGGGGTTTTTGGTGCCGCAAGATTTAAAGCGGTCTGCGGACGGACGGGTTGATTAGGTAGGGAGTGAGAACTGAATTTATTAGGTTTATATGATGTTTAAGTGTTGCTAGATTCCGTCCGCAGGGCTTGCGATGAGACGACGGATTGAGGTTAGCACCAAAAACTTTGCACTCTTCCTCTAGGGGCGTGGAAGGCTGGTATTCATGTCTTCTGTTGAAGGGAAAGAGATGTGATGGGGTTGCGATTATTTATTGAGAAGACGCTGGATACCTGCCTGGAGTGCCCTTGCTTTATTGTGCTTCGTCCAATCCTTCACCCAAATAAGGTTTCGGGTTTTTCTGAAGTATTTTAAAGTATGCTTCCCAAGGTGAAATTTGTTTATGCAATAACGCGGATTTTCAGGTGTTACGGAATGTCTTTTTTTGGATTTTTAATGGCAGACGAAAGTGAGCGACTTTGAGAGACGGTGGTTTCAGGTTTTGGGGAATTTTTAAAGAGAATGGGAGGTTTTAATGTAGAACGAAAATGAGCGGCTCGGGCTATTTTACATAATGGCGTTATAGTACCAGCTTGGGCGGTGCGTGGGATGGGGCGGCTGCGTCTATAACAGACCATTATGTAAATATAGACCCTATCGACACTTCCCTTTTCTGGCGGATTTTTTGTTTTTCCTCGACTCCGTTCGGACACCGTAACTGAGTGTTTTTGAGAAGACGGATTTGTGGCTCTTTACTCACTAGTTTATATTTTATATTATGCCTCATTGTAAAAAGCCGACCCGCATTCAGGCACATTTGGTTTTCCCGACACTCAATGCCGACACAGAAAAACCAAAAGAGCCTGAATTTTTGCCAACGCCTCAAAGAAGACTGAAAAAGAATTTTGAAAAAAAATTTGGAGACCACCCCCTGACCCATCCCATCTTTGTAGCGTAATTAATTATTAACATTTAAAACGTAACAAAATGAAAAGACAAATTGAAGTATTTACAGCAGGGTGTCCCGTATGTGAACCCGTAGTAAAAACAGTAAAAGAAATGGCTTGTGGTTCTTGTGAAGTAACCGTTTACAACCTTGTAGAACAATGTGACGACAAAGTCTGCGTTGACAAGGTGAAAAAGTATAACATTACTTCCTTGCCCGCTGTAGCTGTTAATGGAAAATTGCTTGCTTGTTGCCAAAACAAAGGAGTGAGTAAAGAAGAATTGGCAGCAGCAGGAATAGGCAAAGCCAACTAAATTTTTAACCATCTCATCCTATCTTCAAAATTTGGAGATGGGATGAGATTTAATTGTAATAATATGTTGCCACGAGATTTGACAAAAGACCTTAAAGACCGTTTAAACAGAATAAAAGGTCAAGTTGAAGGAGTAATAAAAATGCTTGACGAAAGTGATGACCCTGCTCAAATCTTAAATCAATTTAAAGCAATCAACAAAGGGTTTGAAAAAGCTCAACACTTGCTATTGGACGAAGTGTTTAGAAAAGCATTGGCAATGAAGATTGCCGAGGCGTTAGAAACTTGCCCGGGCAATTGCGGACAAGAAGAAAAAATAGCAATTATTAGAAATCAATTTCCCGATTTAGGACTTTACGAATTAACTGACAAAATGAAGGAAATTAATAAGGTTTATGAATTTTTACTAAAAGAAAAGAACAATATGAAAGAAGTATCATTTGCAATTGAAAATATGGTTTGCCAAGGTTGCGCAGAAAAAATAACTGATATTTTAAAAGAAATCAAAGGTGTAGAAAATGTAAAAACACAAGCAATGAAAAAATTGGTTAACATTAAATATAGTGCATCTGTAACTGATGAAAATGAACTTACCACCATATTAACAAAAGCAGGATATACACCCACCAAAAAATAACATTATGGTAAATAAATGGCTCATCTTATTGGTGTTACTTCATATGAGTTTTATTGGTTGTTCAGGAAATAATTCCCAAGCCAATCAAACAGATGTCAATGCAGGAACGGAAAAATTCATTGAAATACCTATTGAAGGTATGTCTTGTATGTCCTGTGTTGCAAATGTAAAAAAAACTTTATCAGCCATAGATGGTGTAAAGAATGTGACAGTTAGCCTGAAAGACAAAAATGCGAGAATAAAATATGATACTCAAAAGGTTTCACCAAAAGTATTGGCTGAGGCAATAAATAAACTTGGCTACAAGGCGGGAGAACCTAAAGAATTAACAGAATGAATGTTGAGCAATTTTTAAATCAATTCACAGAAACATTTCAAGATGGCTCTATTTATAGTTTAGGACTTGCTTTGTTAGCAGGTATAATATCAAGTGGCGTTTGTCCTTGCACATTACCTGTCGGACTTGGCTTTGCAGGCTATGTTACAACTAATGAAGTGCGTGAAGCTAAAACAGGGTTTTCCATTACTTTTTCTTTCTTTTTGGGTATAGTTGTTTGTTTAACGGTTTTTGGTGGTATTGCAGGTTACATTGGTGCTTTTTTAACCGAAACATTTGGTTTGTATTGGACTTTAGCAATGGGCACAATTACACTAATTGCTGCGGGAGTTGCTTTTTATGGACCTTACCTTAGAGTGCGACAACTTGAGGCACTTCGCAAACCAGGAATAGGGGGGTCATTTATATACGGCTTTATTTTCAGCTTAGGCACATCAGCAGCCCCATTACTACTATTATTAACAGTTGCAGCAACTAAAGCAAGTATTTTGTATGGAGTAATTTTAGCGTTTTTATTTGGAATTGGGAGAGGACTACCCTTTTTAATTGTTGGACTTTTTGCAAGTTCTGTTTCAAAACTTGCCAAATTGACTTGGTTAAGGAAAAGTATTCAAATTATAAGCGGATTAGCGTTACTTTATTTAAGTTTCTATTTTTTCAGACTTTTCAGCTATTACCTTTAGACAAACAAACCCACCCTTCACATCCATACACATTGGCAAGTCGCTCAATCCAGCCACACAAGCCAAAACTTGCCAAAGAGTATGGCTGTCCCACCGCAACGGACGAAAAAGAACAACGAAGGCATAACAGCACCTAAACGCAAGCAGGGGTTTCGTGCTTCGTAGGACAGAAAAGTAGTATATTTGTGAGCAGTTCTTCGTAGAAAGTGCAGTGGTTTAAGCCCTGCCTGCGTTTAGCCGCATTTTAATATTGTGTTCGTGAATGTTTCACATTTGCTTTTTTGTTGTGCCGCTATTTAAAATATATGGGCTTAAACAAAAAAGGAAATTGCCACATGGGTGAATAACCGTTCTACAAAAAGTGTGACAGAAAAAGAGCGAACCGAATTTAACTGATTCTGTAGCAAATGGAAAGGAGTGGTTAATGATACTGAAATATGAGAAACTAGTTTAAGAATTGAATTATATTTATTCAAAATAAAGTTTTTGACCTCGGGGAATAGCTTTTTATATTTTCCATTTATATCATTAATATGGACAACCTGAAATTCCAATTGTAGTTGAGCAGACGGAATATTTGAAATTATGCTATTTTTCAAAAAATTGAGTAACGTATAGAGGGTTGTTCAATTTTTTCTAAACTCTTTTGATTATGGTTGACTTAGCGAGAGCTATTAAATACAAAAGCCTTTATATCTACTAGAAGGGATGGTCGTTATTTACGATAAATAATTTAAAAAGCAAATAATAGTTTAGAAAAATGAATAATTTTGATTAAGTTTGCTAGGTCATGAAAGCATTTTTCCATAAAATAGTATCCGTTTGTCTGGCGACCATAGTTTTATTTACCACTATGTCGTTCACTGTGGATATTCATTATTGTGGAGAGGCTCTAGTTGATTTTTCTGTAGTTCACGACGTAGAGACCTGTGGGATGGAATCGGAACAGCCTATGAATAGTTGTGAAAGTGGGGTTTCTGAAAAACCCTGTTGTTCAGATAAACAAGTTGTTATTGAAGGGCAGGACGAATTAAAAATTTCATTTGATACCTTATCTTTTGAGCAACAAACTTTTGTTGCTACTTTCTTTTATTCTTATGTAAATCTATTTGAGGATTTAGACACTAACATCGTTCCTTTTAGAGATTACGCTCCTCCCTTTCTCATACGGGATATACAAAAGCTACACGAGACTTATTTAATTTGATTTTAAACAGTTTCCGATAACTATCGGAAAGATTATCCTAATGGTTATAACCATTCTGGGGTCATTTCGTTGTGTTTAATTTTCTGATTGCATCAGAATCTTATTCAATGTTTAACTGTTTAACAATCAATACACATGCTGAATAAAAGCATAAAATTTCTCATAGAGAACAAGCTGGTAGCAGTTTTGTTGCTCACACTTTTCATAGGGATGGGCGTTGTAAATGCCCCTTTTAACTGGGATACAGGTTTTTTACCTTCCAACCCTGTCGCCGTTGATGCCATTCCTGATATCGGTGAAAATCAGCAAATCGTTTATACCCAATGGGAAGGGCGTTCCCCACAGGATATAGAAGATCAAATTAGCTATCCGCTTACTACCACATTATTGGGAATTCCCGGAGTGAAGACAATCCGTAGTTCTTCCATGTTTGGATTTTCAAGTATCTACATCATTTTTGAGGAGGATATAGAGTTTTATTGGAGCCGAAGCCGCATTTTGGAGAAGCTTAATTCTTTGCCTGCTGGTTTGCTTCCCGATGGCGTTAATCCTTCCTTAGGTCCCGATGCCACAGGTTTGGGTCAAGTTTACTGGTACACGTTGGAAGGCCGTGATAAAGATGGCAATGTAACCGGAGGATGGGATCTGCACGAATTGCGGAGCATTCAGGATTACTATGTAAAATATGCGCTTTCTTCAGCAAGTGGGGTTTCAGAAGTAGCCTCTATTGGAGGTTATGTTCAGGAATATCAAATTGATGTAAAACCCGAGTTGATGCGCCAATACAATATCAGCCTCGCGGAAATTGTGAAAGCAGTTAAGGAAAGCAACAAGGATATTGGCGCCCAAACGATGGAAATCAATCAGGCTGAATATTTGGTTAGGGGTCTGGGATATATTAAGTCTGTTGCCGATATTGAAGACGCGGTTGTTACCTCGGAAAATTATACTTCCATACGGATTAAGGATATCGCAAATGTAAGCTTGGGGCCTGCACCGCGAAGAGGGATTTTGGACAAAGAGGGTGCTGAGGTTGTGGGCGGAGTTGTTACGGCACGATATGGCGCAAACCCGATGGAGGTCATCAACAACGTAAAGGAAAAGCTTGCGGAACTTAGTGCCGGCCTACCTTCCAAAGAACTTTCTGACGGCACGGTATCGCAACTTACCGTAGTCCCTTTTTATGACCGTTCACTACTTATCCAGGAAACCTTGGATACACTTGACGAGGCTTTAAGCCTGGAAATACTCATCACGATTTTTGTGATTATCGTGATGGTCTTTAACCTAAGAGCCTCTATACTCATTTCGGGTCTGTTGCCCGTTGCGGTATTAATGGTCTTTATTGCGATGAAGTTCTTTAACGTGGATGCCAATATTGTTGCCTTATCGGGTATTGCGATTGCAATTGGGACCATGGTGGATATTGGCATCATACTCACTGAAAATATTATCAGGCATCTCGATGAGGAAGAGGAGCGTTCTGGCGAAACTGGTGTAAGGCAACCAATTAATACGGTGGTCTATAATGCAAGTGCCGAAGTTTCGGGAGCTATCCTTACCGCTGTTCTAACAACAATTATCAGCTTTATTCCAGTATTTACAATGATTGGCGCGGAAGGAAAATTATTCCGTCCCCTAGCCTTCACCAAAACAATGGCATTGGTAGCTGCATTTATGGTGGCGCTATTTCTTATTCCTCCTTTTGCAGCCTTTTTATTCAAAAGAAAGAGTATTCGGAAAACTACGGGAAATCTAATAAACGGGATACTAATAATTAGTGGAATTACAGCCATTGTTTTTGGATATTGGCTAGGGATAATTTTAATTGGCTTTGGAATCACGGGCTTATTGAAAGATGAGAAGTTTGCTTCCAAAATCTCCAACAGATTAATACTTTCAGATAAACGAGCTAATAGCATAAATATATTTATTTCTGCTTTGGCCGTTGTCTTCTTATTGGCGGAATTCTGGCGACCTCTTGGTGTGGATAGAAGTATCTTTTGGAACCTGTTATTTGTAGGGCTCATTTGTTTTGGATTGTTAGCCATATTCTGGTTGTTTCAACTTTATTATACTCGGATTCTTGGATGGGCACTTCGCAATAAAATTTTATTTCTTTCGATGCCGACCGTTATTGTCATTCTTGGAGTTTTGATTATGCAAAACACGGGCAAGGAGTTTATGCCCTCCTTAAATGAAGGTTCCTTTCTATTGATGCCTACCTCTATGCCCCATGCAGGGGTAGAAGAGAATAAACGCATATTGCAGCAACTGGATATGGCGGTGGCGAGTATTCCTGAGATTAGGACTGTGGTAGGAAAGTCTGGACGTACCGAATCTGCTCTTGACCCTGCGCCTTTATCAATGTATGAAAACATCATAGAATATAAGTCGGAATATGCGCTGAATGAAAACGGAAAGCGCCAAAGGTTTAAAGTGAATAAGGATGGATTATTTATACTAAGAGATGGTGATCTAGTACTGAACCCCAATAGTGAGGTGGAAAATGTGGTCAATTATAAAGAGTCAGAATTTGCAGATCCATTTTTTATTAAAGACCAAAATCTTATTCCAGATGACGATGGTGAATTCTACAGGAACTGGAGACCGGAAATAAAGTCTCCAGATGACATTTGGAATGAAATAGTACGTGTAACCAGAATGCCGGGTATAACCTCCGCACCAAAGTTGCAGCCCATTGAAACAAGATTGGTAATGCTGCAAACAGGGATGCGCGCGCCTATGGGGATTAAGGTAAAAGGCCAAGATCTTCGACAGATTGAAGCTTTTGGTTTGGAACTGGAAGAGATTATAAAACACGCCGAAGGGGTAAAGGTGGAAGCCGTTTTTGCAGATCGCATTGTCGGGAAACCCTATCTTTTAATAGATATTAAAAGAGAGCGTCTTGCCCGTTATGGTGTCACCATTGAGAATGTGCAGCAAATCCTACAAGTTGCGGTAGGAGGGATGCCCTTGACGCAAACGGTGGAAGGGAGAGAACGTTATGGCGTTCGAGTACGGTATCCGCGTGAACTGCGATCGGATCCCGAAGATCTTAAAAAGATCTATGTGCCAGTAGAAAAAGGTAATCCGGTACCCTTGGGGGAACTTGTGGATATAAAATATGAGCAGGGACCACAAGTTATAAAAAGTGAGGATACTTTCTTGGTAGGATATGTATTGTTCGATAAACTCGATGGTTTCGCAGAAGTTGACGTGGTAGAAAATGCCCAGGCCTTGATCAAAGAAAAAATTGATACTGGAGAACTTATAGTCCCCAAAGGAATAAACTATCAGTTTACTGGGACGTATGAAAACCAGTTGCGGGCGGAGAAAACACTTTCCGTAATTGTACCCTTGGCATTGGGGATTATCTTTTTGATCCTTTATTTCCAATTCCGCTCTGTATCCACTTCATTAATGGTGTTTACGGGAATCGCCGTCGCTTTTGCAGGTGGTTTTCTGATGATTTGGTTTTACGGACAGGATTGGTTTTTAAACTTCAATTTTTTTGGAGAAAACTTACGGGAAATGTTTCAGATGCACACCATTAATTTAAGTGTCGCTGTTTGGGTTGGTTTTATTGCCCTTTTCGGAATTGCAACCGATGATGGTGTGGTAATGGCCACTTATCTTACGCAAACCTTTGATAGGAATGATCCTGAAACTGTAAAGGAAATTCGAGCTTCCGTAGTAGAGGCAGGAATGAAGCGAATACGTCCCTGTTTGATGACCACTGCAACAACCACGTTAGCACTATTGCCGATTTTAACATCCACAGGACGTGGAAGCGATATTATGATCCCAATGGCCATTCCGAGTTTTGGCGGGATGTTGATTGCCTTGATGACACTCTTTGTTGTTCCTGTATTGTTTAGTTGGAGAAGAGAGTCAAAATTGAAGAAAAATTTAAGAATCCATAAAGAAAACTAGAAATAATGAATCTAAATTTTAATACAACAATCCGTGGACGAAAACCACAGTTCGGCATTAGAGGGATATTTCTTGTTTCGTTGCTATTTTTTGGCTGGTCTTCACAAGGGCAACAGTTAGAAACTCTTATTGAGGAAGCGATAAGCAATAGTCCGGAGATTCAAAAGTTTGATCTTCAGTATAAGATTGCTTCTGAAAAAGTAAATGAAGCCAACAGCTTGCCAAATACCGAATTTAACGCTGGTGTTATGGCTATAGCTCCAGAGATGGATATGCCTATGGAGCGTTTTAAAGTCTCTGTAATGCAAATGTTACCTTGGTTTGGGACAATATCCGCAAGGGAAAATTATGCCACCTCAATGGCGGACGCTCAATTTGTGGAAGTAACCATTGCTAAACGGAAGCTTGCCCTCTCGGTATCCGAATTCTATTACCTGCTCTATGAAATCAGGGCCAAACAGCTTGTGCTTGATCAGAATATAGCACTCTTGGAAACCTATGAACGTCTTGCCCTCACTTCGGTAGAAGTGGGCAAGGCATCGGCAGTGGATGTATTGCGGTTGCAGATTAGGCAGAACGAACTAAAACAGGAAATAGATGTTTTGATTCAGCAAAATAAAGGCATACAAGCAGCTTTAAATAGTTTGATGAACCGACAATATGATAAAGATGTATCGGTGGCCTCTTCCCTAGAAATTCCAGAAGATGACAGTTTTTATAGCTACGAGAGCTTGTCCGTTAATCCAGAATTGCTCAAATATGACAAACTTTATGAGTCTGTGGAACAGTCAGAGTTGTTAAACCAAAAAGAAAGTGGCCCGATGATTGGCTTTGGGGTGGAGTATATAAATCAAGAAAATAGCCCAATGATAACCAGTTCTTTTAAAGATATGGTAATGCCAATGGTCTCCGTGTCGATACCGATTTTTAACAATAAATATAAATCCGTTACCAAGCAAAATGAATTGCGCAAACAGGAGATACAATCCCAAAAAGAAGAACGCTTGAATGCGCTTAAAGCTGATTTGTCCAAGGCAATATCGCAACGCAATCAGGCAAGGATCAAATTCAACACACAGGCGAACAACCTGAAACAGGCCAAAGATGCCGAAGAGATCCTTATTAAAAACTATGAAACGGGAACTATTAATTTTAATAACGTACTGGATATTCAGGAATTACAGTTAAAGTTTCAAACGGCACAGATCGAGACGCTAAAACTTTATTATGTTCAGTCCGCTCTTATTAATTATTTAACGAATTAATCAAAGAAGACATCCTTAAAAGAGTCAAACATCAAAAACAGCGTAAATTTATAATCTTGATAAAAACCTCAAAATGAAAAACATACAGTTTATTATCTTTCTTATAGTAATCACGGGTCAGACACTTTTTGGACAATCTGTTGAAGGTAACGTTGATAATCTTCCCGTGCGTGAATACACATTGACCCTCAAAGAAGAAATGGTCAATAAAACCGGCAAACAGGTAATGGGAATGACCGTTAACGGTACTGTTCCAGGGCCAACCCTGACATTTACCGAGGGCGAGTATGCGGTTATCTACGTAAAAAACGAAATGAGCGTTGAAACTTCCATTCACTGGCACGGACTTTTATTGCCCAATTTTATGGATGGGGTTCCCTATTTAACGACGCCGCCAATAAAACCGGGAACGACTTTTAAATATGAATTTCCAATAAGACAAAATGGAACTTATTGGTACCATTCGCATACAATGTTTCAGGAACAAAGTGGAGTTTTTGGGTCTATATTGATTAATCCGAAGGAAAAGACCTTGGACTATGATAAGGATTTGATCCTGATGCTGTCCGATTGGACGAATGAAAAACCTAAAAACGTAATGCGTAACCTGAAACGTGGCAATGAGTGGTACCAAATGAAGAAAGGTACTTCAACCCCATTAAATAAAGTGATCGCAAGGGGAGCATTCGGTGCGCAGCTCGATTTCTGGCGCCAGCGGATGGAAGGCGCAGACATTGCTGATGTATATTATCCGGCATTTTTGATCAACGGAGAAAAAACTGTAGAATATCCTGATTACACACCTGGAGAGAAGGTGCGCTTGCGCATTATCAACGGGTCTGCCTCTTCCCAATTTTGGATGACATTTGGTGGGGAATCTCCATTGTTGGTTTCTGCTGATGGAAAGGATGTTGTGCCGGTAGAACACAGTAAAACCTTTATAGCTACGGCCGAAACTTATGATTTTATAATCACCATCCCTCAAGATGGAAAGATTGAACTGCGGGCAATGGCACAGGATGGCTCGGGAACTACCACAGCCTATTTCGGAAATGGAGAAATTCTTCCAGCGGAAATTATTGCAAAGCCGGATAAGATAGAAATGATGCAGGAAATGGCGAAAATGGATATGAAAATGGGTGCGCACGCTTTAAAATTCCGTCCAAAAAAAGATGAGCGTTATGAAATGAAAGATGAATACGGAATGCCGATGGACGAAATGCAGATGGATCATTCAAAAATGAACCCGCCTGCGGAACGGGCAGGTATGAATATTCCCAAGGATTCGATGAAGAACGAAAAAATGGATCATTCCAAAATGGAGATGGGTGATGAAAAGATGAATATGAATATGCCGAAAGATTCAATGAAGAAGGAAAAGATGGATCATTCCAAAATGAAAATGGATGGGATGGAGATGGATGGAATGGATATGGACGGAATGGATATGTTTTCCGAATATAATTATGATTATCTAAAGTCTCCTGAGAAAACTTCATTCGATGAAAGCCTTCCTGTAAAGGAAGTCCTGCTCAACCTTACCGGCAATATGAACAGGTATATCTGGAGTATGAACGGGGTTCCCTTAAACGAGACTGATAAAATAAAGATTAGTGCAAAAGAAGTAACCAGGATAACCTTCAACAACCTCACGATGATGCACCACCCAATGCACTTGCACGGCCATTTTTTCAGGGTTATCAATAAAAATGGAGAATATTCCCCCTTAAAACACACGGTGAACGTACCGCCTATGGAAGAAGTTACCGTAGAATTCAGCGAGAACCAAGGCGATGAATATGGCGATTGGTTTTTGCATTGTCACATTCTTTATCATATGAATGCTGGGATGGACAGAATATTCAGTTACGACACGCCGCGCGATCCGAGGATGGCAAAATACCCTGTTTCCAAATTGGTCAATGAAACAGATCGATTCTACGCTTGGTCATTGGTGGATATGGCTTCGCATATGGCTTCATTTGATTTTGTGGCATCAAACATCCGCAATCAGTTCAACGTGTCCGCGGAATATGGGTGGAACCAGAATCTTGAAGCCGAAGTGACCTACGAAAGGTATTTGCATGATTATTTTAGAGTGTTCGGAGGTGTGAATTTGGAAAATGATGTGAGGGATAGTATGGACAATATAACAACAACAGCCATTGCGGGAATTCGATTTTTGACCCCCTATCTCTTCAATCTCGACGTACGTATGGATAGTAAACTGCGACCCGAAATAAGTTTGAGTCGTGAGATTTTCATATTTCCACGAACTGCGATATTCGGAAAGTATGAATATCAAGCAGATTTTGGCTGGGTGAACGACCTTCCTGCAGGAGACAATTTCAGCGAGGAAACCACTTGGAGTGCTGGTGTAGAATATTATTTATCACGCAACTTTTCTTTAATGGCAAGCTACGATAATCGGTTTGGAGCCGGTGGCGGGCTTTCCGCAAGATTTTAAAATTAACTATTATGATGTACGAATGGGATTGGCTGATTTTACTGGGAATTATAATACTCTGTATTGTTATTTATTCTGGCAGAAAACAGCAAAAGATAAAAAAACGTAAAGATGCCCTCGAAATTTTGGATGAGCGGTATGCAAAAGGAGAAATAACCAAAGAGGAATAGGAAGAAATTAAGCAAAACATAGACTCAAAATAAATAGAGCCAAGAAGATAATTATGGTGTACAAACAGTTATAATTATAAATTTAAATCAAATATTAATAACTAAAATCAAAAACAAAATGAACAAATTTAAATCAACATTAGGTATAGTTGCGATTGCATTTATAACCTTAACCGCAGTGTCTTGTAAGGACAGCGCGAAAGAACAAAATAGTACGGATGGAAACCATTCAGAAATGAGTTCTGATGAAGACCATTCAAAAATGAATCACGATAATAGTGATGGTCATCACGATAGTGATAAAAAAGAAATGGCAATGAGTGGAGATGGTAATTCAGAAGCCATATTGAATGATTACTTCAATCTTAAAGATGCCTTGGTAGCAGATGATAATGCCAAAGCTAAAGAGCTTGGTGCAACCCTGGCAACAAGTTTAGGCAATCTTGATGTTTCTTCGAATTTTTCAGATACTCAAAAAGCAGATTTAAAAGATATAATTGAAGACGCTGTAGAACACGCAGAACATATTTCTGAAAGCGATATAGACCATCAGCGAGAACATTTTAAAGTATTGAGCAAGGATGTAGTTGATATGATTGCAATTACAGGAACTAAAAATACGCTATATCAACAGTTTTGCCCAATGTACGATGGCGGCAGTGCTTGGTTAAGTATGAGTAAGGACATTAAAAATCCTTATTACGGTAGTAAAATGTTGAAATGTGGCGAAGTGCAAAAAGAGATCAACTAAATGAAGATTGTTAAGATCATAGTATTAGTATTACTGGTAGCGTTTGTGGGAATTCAATTTATTCCCACTACCCGCAACCAAAGCGATACTGTTCCGTCAACTGATTTTATGCGGGTCAACAATGTCCCCGAAACTATTCAGAAAAAGTTACAGGTATCCTGCTATGATTGTCATAGTAATAATACACAGTACCCCTGGTATAATAAGATTCAGCCAGCAGCTTGGTTTTTGGAGGATCATATTAAAGAAGGAAAGGCCGAACTTAATTTTAGTGAATGGGATTCCTTATCCAATCGAAGAAAGAAAAGTAAGTTACGGTCTATTGTCAAGCAAATTGAAAACGGCGAAATGCCTTTGGAATCTTACACCTTGATTCATAAAGACGCACTATTATCAGAAGGTGAAGCAGAAGAAATTATTGGTTTTATCACCCAATTAAAAGAAAGTTTATAAACAATAATTAAATATAATAAAAATGAAAAACTTAAAAATGAGTATAGCAGGAATGCTATTGTTAGCTATTTCTTTTACCAATGCACAGGAAAAGGGAAAAATGAACCACAATCAGGGTGATATGAAAATGGACCATAGCGCTATGAAAATGGACAAGATGAACAATCCAACAGCAGAAGCAGTTTTGGCAGATTATTTTACAATGAAAAATGCTTTGGTAGGAGATGATTCAAAAAAGGCGGCACAAGCGGGAAGTAAATTAATGGCCTCCCTAAAGGCTTTTGATATGAAAAGCTACAGCAAAGAGGATCAAAAAGAACTGGCCGATATCATAGAAGATGCTATGGAACACGCCGAACATATTTCTGAAAGTCCCATAGACCATCAGCGAGAGCATTTCAAAACCTTGAGCAAGGATATAACCGATATGGTCGCCATAACCGGAACAAAAAACACACTTTACGAACAGTTTTGCCCAATGTATGACAAGGGTAGTGCTTGGTTAAGTACAAGTAAGGAAGTTAGAAATCCATATTACGGTAGTGGCATGCTTAAATGCGGGAAAGTTCAAAAAACTATTCAATAGTTGATTCCTAAAAAAATCTTTTCAAGGCTCTGATTTTTAGTTAACGGAGGATTGTAAGATTATGGAATATCTGAATAGTTAAGTGCTGTCGCGGGAAGGTAAACAGTGTTGATAGTTAGTATATTAACCTTCCTGTGTCAGGCACAAATAATTTTGAAGCAGCCAAGGAGCTTTGTTTAAAGGCCATCAATATAAGGGGAAGATAAGCTCTTATAATAGTATCATTTTTTTTGCAATGTAGCAATAACGGCCTTATGAAGAGGAGAAGTTTTGTGAAGTGTACTTGATTTTGAGGGGTAAGCATTTTAGTTGATTAGTTAATAGTAGTTTACCTCTCATTTCAAGTATTATTTATATGGTTTTGTAATTATAAAACAACAATATACATAGAACAATGAAACAGTGTTGTAAAAACGGAGATCAAGACACAACAGAAAAATCTGTTGTAAAAAAATGGTTCATTTATGCCATTATAGCTATTATTCACACTGGTGCATTTTTCCTGCAATTAACAGGGGGCTAGGTTAGTAATAGCTTGTTTTGCCTATAGTGGCGGCATTTTCATTTAGAGTGATAAGTTAATAGAAGAAAGAGATGAAGACTCCAAAAAACATGCAGAAGTATTGTTGTTTTAATTTTTCTAAAGGAAAGGAAATCAATGATAAGTAATATAAAGAATTGGTTTTTAATAAAGACCTGACTTGGAAAGGATATGTAGTTTACCGGATAGTTTCTATGTTCCCTTCCATTATCAGGCACTCAGTAATTATGTATCCGGATTTTTTCAAAACAAAATGATAATAATCAAAAGAATCAATAAGTTACCATGGTCAATAGAAAAACAGCAATCAAAATACGAAAGGCTCACAGATATTTGGGGCTCTTTTTAGGGATACAATTTCTGTTTTGGACCATCAGCGGAATGTATTTTAGTTGGACGAGCATAGATGATATTCACGGGGATCAATTTCGCAATTTAGAGTATGAGCCAAAGGCCTTTGACAACTTAATAAGCCCTTCAAAAATAAATAATTCTGAAGGCATTAGAAGTATTGAGATTAGGGATATTAACACAGCTCCTTATTACTGGGTAAACAAGAAGCAATTGTACAGTGCAAAAACTGGAGAAGCTAAAAAAGATATTTCCGAAGAAGAAGCCTTGTCTGTAGCCAAAAATTATATGAAAGAAGATATGAAAGTGGTAAACATCCAAAAAATAACCGAAGTGGACGACTATCACGAATATCGGGAAAAGCTGTTGCCTGCCTACGTTATTTCATATGATACCGATGAAGCACTAAAGGCTTATGTTTCGGTAACAGACGGAAAATTCCAGACCGTAAGACATCGAGCGTGGCGTTGGTTCGACTTTTTATGGATGACTCACACAATGGATTATGACACGCGAGACAACTTTAATACGATTGTATTAAGAATGTTTTCGCTTCTGGGATTAATTACAGTGTTAAGTGGATTCCTGCTGTGGTACACTTCCTCTCCCGCAATTAGAAAAATACAAAAGAAAGTAAGTAATTAATAACCAAAAACCCGAAAACATTGGAACATTCAAATCAACATCAAAGCAAAGGCAATTACACAAAATTTATTTTGATGCTCGCCGCATCTTTTATTGCAATGTACATTACTATGTACCTAAACACCTATGAAATAGACCATGTTTATTTTAGTCTTACCCGATTTTATATGAGTTGTCTAGGTATCGCTGCAATGGCCATTATAATGTTTGTTGCTATGCGTAATATGTACCAAAATAAAAAGAAGAACATAGCAATTGTTTTGGGAAGTATTATTCTTTTTAGTGGTGCTTTAGGTCTGGTGAGAATCCAGGCTCCAATCATTGGTGATGTACTCTGGATGAAAGCTATGATTCCGCATCACTCTATTGCCATATTGACTAGTAAGCGAGCTGATATAAAAGATCCAGAGGTTAAAAAATTGGCTGAAGATATTATTAAAGCGCAGGAAAAGGAAATTACGGAAATGAAGATGATGATTAAGCAATTGGAGAACAATAAATAAATATATAAACTAATGAAAAAGAATATCATTTACGTAGGTGTGGCCTTAATTATAGGCCTTCTAGGAGGATTTCTGCTATTCGGTGGAGATGTTGCGACAACCAATGACAACCACGATCATTCAGAAGCGGTTGCTAAAAATCAAATGTGGACTTGCTCCATGCACCCCCAAATTATGCAGCCCGAACCGGGAGATTGCCCTATTTGTGGAATGGACTTAATCCCTGCTGAATCAGGGGCGGAAGGTCTGGCATTGAACGAGATAAAAATGACTGATAATGCAATGGCCTTGGCTAATATACAAACTGTTTTAGTAGGCAATGCCTCCGAAGCTGAGGGGAACTTCTTGTTGCTTTCAGGAAAAGTTATGCCCAATGAAGAAGCCAATGCGGTGCAGGCCAGTTATTTTGAAGGTCGTATAGAAAAGCTGAATGTCAGTTTTACCGGAGAAAAAGTCCGTAAGGGACAATTGTTGGCCACCATTTACGCGCCAGCACTCGTTGCAGCACAGCAGGAACTTTTAACCGCTGCTTCTATGAAAACGTCGCAACCCGCTTTGTATAAAGCAGTCCGCAATAAATTAAAACTGTGGAAAGTATCAGATACTCAAATCGATCAAATTGAGTCTTCGGGGAAAGTACGTGAGAATTTTCCAATTTATGCCACAGTATCGGGTACGGTTTCAGAAAAAATGGCAGAAGAAGGGGACTACGTCAAACAAGGCCAGCCAATAGTAAAAGTAAGTGACCTAGGTACCGTTTGGGCAATGTTTGACGCCTATGAAAATCAGATTTCTCAACTAAAGGAAGGACAAAAAATAACTGTAACTACAAATGCCTATCCTAATAAAGAGTTTGAAGCGACCGTGTCATTTATTGACCCGTCTTTGAACACCCAATCCAGAACTGTTTCAGTAAGAGCAACTTTAAACAATAAAGACGGACTTTTTAAACCTGGAATGTTTGTTACCTCTAAAGTGCAGATGTCGAAAAATATTGATAATAAATCCTTAATAAGCGTTCCGGCTTCGGCGGTGCTTTGGACGGGTAGTAGATCTTTGGTATATGTAAAAACCAATCCTAACGAACCTATTTTTGAGATGCGGGAAGTAACCTTGGGTTCTAAAAATGGAGATAATTATACAATTGTTGATGGACTGTCCAATGGGGAAGAAGTGGTAACCAATGGTACATTTACTGTAGATGCCGCGGCACAGTTACAGGGCAAGAAAAGTATGATGAATGCTGAAGGGGGTAAAACAATGACAGGCCATGAGGGGCATTTGGGAATGCAGCCAGACGCTTCGGGAGACACTGCAGGTACAACCGATCATTCAGAAATGAAAGAAAGGATTGTTGTTTCTAACAAGTTTCAGAATCAATTAAAGCAGGTTTTTGAAGATTATATTCTTTTAAAAGATGCTCTCGTAAATGATGATCCCACATCTGCTCAACAAGCTGGAAAGCAAATAGACCAATCCTTGAAAAAAGTAGATATGAAATTATTAACTGACGAAAAAGCGCATAACCATTGGATGACTATTCAGAAGGAACTAAAAACCTCTGCCAATGCTATTAAAAACAGTTCAGATATAGCAACACAAAGAGGGCATTTTAAGCATCTTTCAGCCCATATGATAAGTAGTGTGCAGCTTTTTGGGATTAACCAAAAGGTATATATCGAGTTTTGCCCTATGGCTGATGGTGATAAAGGTGCTTACTGGTTAAGTTTAGAAAAAGAAATTCGCAACCCTTACTATGGGGAGGCAATGTTAAAATGTGGCGAGGTAGAAGCAGTTCTAGAATAAAATAAATTATCGATCAATCTTGATAATACATAAAGCAATTTTAGTTTTAAGATTATGAGTAGGGGGTAGGAGACAGGTGTTAATTGTTTGATGATTAGAGAGTTGTTTGTTTTTGATTCTGAGAATACACTAATTGGAAACACCATTATAATTATGATAACTGTTTTATTGACGCAAGGTATTTTAATTAAATCGAATTGGAGATGAGTTTACAAAAGGAATTTTGGATTAAGAATATGGTCTGTAGTCGCTGCCTAAAGGTAATTACGCAGGAATTACATGCAATTGGAGTATCGGTCGTTTCTCTGGAACTGGGAAGGTTATTGGTAGAAGCATCAAAAAAGACCGACATTGAAATTATCGATGCAGTATCAACTGTACTACACGCCAATGATTTTGAAATCGTTCAGAACGAAGAAGAAATGCTCGTAGAAAGGATCAAGATTATTCTTATAGAACAACTGCAAGAGCTACCGCTACATATTAAGGTAAAAACATCTGAATTATTGTCATCAGGTCTTCATCGTGATTACAAAACATTGAGCAGATTGTTTTCTGCCCAGGAACAAACCACTATTGAAAAATACTTTATCAAATTAAAGATTGAAAAAGTTAAAGAGCTCATTCAGCTTAAACAACATTCCTTTTCAGATATAGGGTACCTATTGGACTACAGCAGTGTCAACCATTTGTCTAGACAGTTTAAGGACGTTATAGGAGTAAGTATGACCGATTATAAAAATGCAGAAGACTGGAAACGAAATTTTTACGATGAAATTATATAGATCATAGCGAAAGTTATGTACAACAAGATAGTACAAAACCAATAATTTTATAGTATTAATTCAAAACAAACACCTATGAAAGCACTTACAATTATTTTATCGATGATTGGGCTTGTAAGTTTGAACAGTTGCACACAAGAAACAAACCCTCAAGCAGTACTGGAAAACCCAGAAACCCGCACAGAAGTCTTCAATGATATTGCCCAGAATGACGATTATATGACGGAGTTTATGGAAAATATGCACAACAACCCACAAGCAATGCAAATGATGCAGGGCAACAAGAACATGATGGACGCTATGATGCAGGGCGAAGGAATGCAAATGATGATGGAAGACGGTATGATGATGAAAAACATGATGGGCAATAAGCCTATGATGCACGAAATGATGAGCGGAATGATGAAAAGCTCGGAAACAATGAACTCAATGATGCAAATGATGTATGAAAACGGGATGATGAGTGAAGACTGCATGAAATCCTGCAAAAAAATGATGGCCGAAAAAGGAATGGATATGAAGGGAATGGATAAGATGGACAATATGGATACACCGGCCAAAGAGGACCATACCGAGCATCACTGATTGTTAACCTCTAAATGTAAAACCAATGAAAAAAAATCACTGGATATGGATGGTCATCGGTTGTGGATTACCATTACTGTTTATCTTTTTTGCACCATCATTAGGTATAGGAAGCAGTTCGTCTCTATTCATCTTCATCCTCTTTATGTTTGCTTGTCACTTATTTATGCCTCACGGTTCACATCGCCACGGTGGGCACAATCATTCACAGAATAGACAAAGAGAAAACGAACACGGTAAAGATGTTTCAAAAACAGAACCAAAAGATGAACACAAAGGGCATCATCACCATTAAATACTAAATGATGAAACAAAAATTTCAAATAAGCGGAATCAGCTGCGGTGGATGTGTATCAAGAGTAAAAAAGACTTTAGAAGAACATCCCAATATAGAAAAAGCAGAGATCTTTTTGGCACCAAAAGGTGCTGCACTTATCACGATGAATGAAGCACTTTCTGTTGCCGAATTACAAAAGCAACTTGATGGGCTCAATGGTTATACAATTACAGAATTAAATTAACAACAACTTAAAACCAAAAATTATGCATTTTTACGAAGGACATTTTGGAGGGATGCACCTAATATGGTGGATTATATGGATTATTTTACTGGCTTGGATATTCTTTATCCCAGCAGATATCCCTTATCAAAAAACAAAGAAGGACAGCCCACTGGATATTCTTAAAAAGCGCTTTGCGAAAGGCGAAATATCTAAGGAAGACTATGAAGAATCTAAAAGAATTTTAAACTCGGAAAACTAACCCAAAACTATAAAACTATGTATCGATTAAACGTGAAAAAGTTTGGTTTCGCCATGGGACTTACTGGAGCTCTGATTTATCTGGGATGTATGATCGTTATGGCCACAGCGGGACAGGAAGGGTCAGTAGCATTCTTTAACAGCCTGTTGCACGGTTTAGATACCACAAGCATTATCAGGATGGATGTGCCACTATGGGAAGCTGGTTTGGGAATAGTACAGATATTCATTTTAGGATGGCTAATAGGTGCCTGTATTGCGGCTTTTTATAATGCGCAAATAAAAGTCAAAAAATAAGAGAGTAAAATAAAATTTATGCAATATGTCTGGTTCATATGGTCTCTTATAATTCTTGCTCTTTGGGCAATAATCTATTTGTCAAAAAAGGGGTATAGAAAAGAAATGCTCAAAATGAGCCTTATCACTATGCCCTTTGGCCTAACAGAACCCTTGTTTGTTCCAGAATATTGGTTTCCACCTTCCCTATTTAATTTAGCAGAAAGAACAGGCTTCGATATTGAGAGTCTTATATTCTCTTTTGCCATTGGCGGAATTGGGACGGTATTGTATAACCTAATATTCAAAAAAAGCTATATAGATATGCCTCATACCGAACGAGGCCACCAAATACATAAGCTACATATTTATATACTTTTTGTTCCAGCAATTGTATTCATAATTTTTAGTCTTTTCACTACTCTTAACCATATTTACTGCGGCATCATTGCAATGTTTTTTGGTGGTTTGGCAACATTGTACTGTCGCCCAGATTTAAAAGGAAAGATATGGGTTGGAGGAATCTTGTTTACCATACTGTACTTCATTTATTTCGGAAGCATCCTTCCGTTTTTTCCGCAATATGTGGAGCTGTACTGGAATCTGGACAACCTGACCCATATTCTTGTTCTAGGAATTCCAATTGAAGAATTATTATTCGCTTTCACCTTTGGTATGTATTGGTCTGGATTATATGAACACTTGTATTGGAGAAAACTTATAAAATCAAAAGAAATATCAACCAACTAATACATTCAAACTATGAAAATACTATTGGCCATAGATGGTTCAGATTTCAGTAAAGTAGCCATTCACGAACTTATAAAAATGACCCTATCCTCAAATAGTGAAATTCATATTATAAATGTTTATGAAGTTCCGAAAACAACCGGCCTGGGATTGCATACTATGGGCGGCAGGATAGGAAATTACATAGAAGAAATTAGAAGTAACGCTCAAAAATTGGGAAACAAAATCGTTTCAGAAGCTTTCGATAAAATCAAGGCCGAAAACAAGGCACTTACCATAACCACAAGTGTTGTTAGTGGCCTGCCCAAAAGTACTATTTATGAAAAAGCAGAAGATTGGGGTGCAGATTTAATCGTAGTAGGCTCTCAGGGTCACGGTGCACTTTCACGCTTAGTATTGGGCTCTGTATCCCAATATTTGACCACAAACGCCAAATGTTCAGTACTCATTGCAAAAGCTGGAAATAAAAAATGAAAGAAAAGCAAACACATAGCATTCCGTTGGAATCCACCTGTAAGATAACAGATGAAATCTGTCTTCCGGATTCCAAATTCCCACGTATTGTTATCATTGGTGGAGGGTTTGCAGGTTTGGCATTGGTAGAAAAATTGAAGCACAAAGAGTTGCAAGTTGTTTTGTTCGATAAAAACAACTTTCATCAATTTCAACCTTTGCTGTACCAAGTGGCTACAAGTGCGTTGGAACCTGATAGCATAGTATTTCCATTTAGGAAACAATTCAATGGTTACAAAAATGTAGTATTTCGTTTGGTCGAAGTAGAAGAAATTCAGCCCTCATTAAACACATTAATAACTTCTAAAGGAAAAGTTCACTATGACTATCTGGTAATTGCTTCAGGTACAACCACCAATTTTTTTGGGATGGATAAAGTAGCAGAAAACAGCTTGGGAATGAAGGATATCCGAGATTCCCTGAACATTCGCCATATGATGTTGCAAAATTTAGAACAGGCTGCCATTACCTGTGATGATGATGAACGGGATGCCCTAACAAATTTTGTAATTGTAGGTGGTGGTGCTGCCGGTGTAGAGATGGCAGGAGCATTGGCTGAATTCTGTAAATACATTCTACCCAAAGATTATCCAGAGTATCCTGCTTCCATTATGAATATTTATTTAATAGAAGCCATTGATGAGTTGTTAAGCACAATGTCTGATAGGGCATCATCGAAAACCCTCAAATATTTAGAGGATTTAAATGTAAAGGTATTATTAAATGAAGCTGTAAGCAATTATGATGGAAAGGAAGTCACTACCATAAGTGGTAAGACCATTTTGGCTAAAAACCTTATCTGGACGGCTGGCGTAAAAGGACAATTCCCAAATGGTATTGATGAAAAACACATAGTCAGGGGCAACCGGATTAAAACCGATGCTAATTTAAAAGTAGAAGGCTACGAAAACATTTTTGCCATAGGCGATATAGCTGCGCTTATTTCTGAAGAAAGACCCAAAGGGCATCCACAGGTGGCGCAGGCAGCAATTCAACAAGGAAAATATCTGGGTAATTCTATATTAAACCTCATAAATAATAAACCCACACAACCTTTCGAATATAAAGACAAAGGCTCCTTGGCCACTGTAGGAAAACGCAAGGCAGTTGCCGATTTAGGCAAATTTAAATTTGCAGGCTATTTCGCCTGGTTGCTGTGGTCCGTTGTTCACTTGATGGCCATAAGTGGATTTAGAAATAGATTGATGGTTGGTTTTAATTGGGCGGTTAGCTATTTCACTTATGAAAAGAGCAACCGCTTGATTATTAGAAATTTTAAGCCAAAATCATTAATCGATAATACAGAAGAATAACTAATTAAAACAAAATTTATATGAAAGAAATAGGAGTTATAGGATACGGAGTCATAGGAAAAAGAGTGGCAGATGCCATCAAATTACAAGATGATATGAAGCTTTCGGGCGTTTGCGATATAATCAGCGATTGGCGCATTCAAAATGCCGTAAGAAAGGAGTATGATATTTATGCAGCTACCGAAGAAGCAGCCAATGATATGGACTCAAAAGGAATTTCAGTAAAAGGAAGCTTACAGGAACTTTTAAAGAAATCAGATCTTGTTGTGGACTGTACACCCAAAAAAATTGCCGCTCAGAATGTCGTTATCTACAAGGAGCAAAACATCAAATTTATTCTACACGGTGGCGAAAAACACGAAACCACAGGGCATTCCTTTAGTGCAGAAAATAATTACAAATCGGCTCTAAACTTGAATGCGACAAGAGTAGTTTCTTGTAATACTACGTCTATTTTAAGAACCTTGACCGCTTTAAAAAGAGCCGATTTATTGGATTATGCCAGAGGTACACTTTTAAGAAGAGCTACAGACCCTTGGGAAAGTCATTTAGGTGGTATTATGAATACAATGGTTCCCGAAAAAGATATCCCAAGCCATCAAGGGCCAGATGCTAAAAGCGTTGACCCAGAATTGGATGTCATTACCGCAGCTGTAAAAGTGCCAGAAACCCTAAGTCATATGCACTATTGGAACGTGAAATTGAAAAAACAGGCTACAAAGGAAGAAGTGCTTAATGCCTTTAAAACTTCCAGCCGTATTAAATTGATTCAATATGACCAAGGTTTGGTTTCAAACAACACTATTAAAGAAATGTTCTTGGATATGGGACGTCCTTGGGGCGATATGTATGAAGTTGCCCTTTGGGAAGATATGCTAAAGGTACAAGATGACGAGCTCTTTTATGCATACGTGGTGGATAACCAAGCTATAGTGATACCTGAAACTATCGATGCCATTAGAGCACTTACTGGAATTGAAACGGATGGAGCAAAGTCCATTTCCAAAACCAATGAAAGTTTAGGAATACATTAATTATTATTGAAATGAAAACAGACAAAAACATATCAGAAATTTTAGGAGAAAAAGCTTCCTTCTATTTGGAGCACGTTTGTGAAAAAATAACGAAGGATGAATTACAAACCCCAAGCAAGAGCAGTCTTGACAAGGTATTTGGCAATAGCAACAGAAATCCGCAGGTACTGCGAAGCCTTGCACAATTGTACAACCACGGAAACCTGGGCGGTACCGGCTACCTGAGTATCCTGCCCGTGGATCAAGGTATTGAACACAGTGCAACCTTTTCATTTTATAAAAATCCAGACTACTTCGACCCGGAGAATATTATAAAACTCGCTATTGAAGCTGGTTGCAACGGTGTAGCATCAACTTTTGGAGTCCTTGGGTTGAACGCTCGAAAATATGCCCATAAAATTCCATTTATAGTTAAGATTAATCACAATGAATTGCTCACCTACCCCAATAAATATGACCAAACCTTATTTGGGAAAGTAAAAAGTGCTTGGGACATGGGAGCCGTGGCTGTGGGTGCCACCATTTATTTTGGTTCCAAAGAAAGCAACAGGCAACTCAACGAAATAGCCGAAGCTTTTGAAGAAGCCCACAATCTGGGGATGGCTACTATTCTATGGTGCTATACACGAAATGAAGCTTTCAAAATAGAAAATGAAGATTATCACGCAGCGGCCGATATAACCGGACAAGCAAATCATTTAGGCGTAACTATTCAAGCAGACATCATTAAACAAAAATTACCGACCAATAATTTCGGATTTAAAGAAATAGGATTCGGAAAATATGACGATGATATGTATGAAGCGTTGACTACAGACCATCCCATTGACCTTTGCAGATTACAGGTGGCCAATTGTTATATGGGTAAAATAGGGCTGATAAATTCTGGTGGTGGTTCTAAAGGGGCGTCTGATTTAGCTGACGCGATAACAACAGCTGTTATCAATAAAAGAGCTGGAGGTTCTGGTTTGATAATGGGAAGAAAGGCGTTTCAAAAGCCTTTTGGCGAAGGAATTAAATTAATCAATGCTGTGCAAAGTGTCTATTTAGATAATAAGGTAAATATTGCATAATTACTATACGAGGATATAAAAAAATTGATTCAAATTTTAATAATGATGTTACTATTCATATCCATATTGTTCATTTTTCCTGTTATAGCCATTGCAAGCTATCAGCATTATAAGATTATTAAGCAACCAGCCTATGATCCCAACAAAATGCCATTGAACTATGAAATTGTAGGATCCGGAGAAAATAAACTTGTTCTGTTGCACGGTTTAACAGGCTCCTTGAATTATTGGAAGCGTGAATTTGAATCCATTACAAAAACACATTCGTTGCTTTTAATAGACCTTCTCGGCTTTGGCGATTCCCCTAAACCTAATAGCAATTATGCACTTTCAATTCAAATAGAGGCTATGAATTGATCCTGATTAAAGAAGGATTCATTGATGGAAAAACTAGTATTGCCGGACATTCTATGGGCGCCATAATTTCGATGGCACTATTGGAAAAACAAACAACTTGGTTTAAGGCAGGGATTTTTATAAGCCTCCCAGTCTATAAAGATGCTCATGAATTCAGAAAAGCGATGTCTACCAATTCTTTTGCTCACAGGATTACTACAGGCAAGATTTCTAAATATCTATGTATGATTCATCCCATATTTATGTCACGTGCATTCAAGCCTGATAATTTAACTAATGAAGTTTTTGAAGATGCAAAAAAGCATCATTGGATGAGTTATTATTATTCACTCACAGAAGTCATCTTGAAAACAGATTTATATGCGATTGCAAGGAAAATTAAGGAGAAACGAGTGCTTTTTATTCACGGAGAGAACGACATCACTGCACCTTTAGAAAATGCCTTGAAATTGTCAATGGAATTTAAAAATGTAAAACTGATTACTTCATCTGATGGAGATCATCAGTTCTTTCTGAAAGAAGCAGACTTTGTTTGGAACACAATCCAAGCGTTTACCGTTTCATATAAAAAAATCACAAAACACAATATTTATTGAGTACTAATAAAATTAAAAACCATTAAACCATGAAAAACATACTCGTACCAACAGACTTTTCAGAAAACTGCAACAAGGCAGCAGAGCTGGCAATTAAATTAGCTAAGCTTTATAATTCCGAAATCCATTTTTTTCATCTGATGAAAACCCCTGTTGACTGGATAGAGTTGGATAAACAGAAGGAAATGCAATATCCTGAAACCGTAAAACAAATTGGTGTTTCTAAAGCCGCACTAAGAGGTCTACAAATAAAGGCAGAACGTGAGGGTCTTGAGAGCAGAACCTTTCTTCAGTTCGATTCAGGCCAAAAAAATATTTTGGAACATTCTGGTCATTTCGATCACGATTTTATAATTACTGGAAGTAGTGGCACCCGTGGCGGCGTGCGTGAATTACTGGGAAGCAATGTTGAAAAAATAGTGAGAAGAGCCGATGTACCGGTAATTGTGGTCAAAGACGAAGAAGCATCCTTTCCATTTAAGGATATCGTTTTTGTTTCAGATTTTCTTCAGGATGTAAGCGAAGCGTTTAAGGAGGTAATTTCGATTGCTGAAAAATGCGGTGCTCATATTCATTTATTGAGGGTCAATACCGAAACAGACTTTAATAGCATTGAAAAAGGGCTAGACCCAATCAAGGAATTCCTGAAAAAATTTCCTGATTTGGATAACTACTCAACTAATGTATATAACGAGCCTTCCGTAGAAACAGGGATAAACAATTTTTTAAAATATAAAGATGCCGATTTAATCGCAATGTGTACTAGCGGGCGTACAGGATTCTTAAGCCTATTTTCCAAGAGTATTGCTGAAGGGGTAACCAATCGTTCTGAATTGCCGGTAATGACCATTAAAGTATAACGATGAATAAATCAATCTTAATAAAAAAATATTCTGGTGAGTACCAAGCTTTTGATGTAAACAAACTCATCACTTCCTTGCGACGCTCAAGGGCAGATGAGGATATTGTTCAAGATATAGCTCGTAAGGTAGAAGAACAGATTGAAGAAGGAATGACCACCAAAAAAATCTATCAATTAGCTTTCAAGATGCTAAGGGCTAAATCGAGGGTAAGTGCGTCGAAATACAAACTCAAAAAAGCGTTGATGGAGCTGGGACCAACGGGTTTTCCTTTTGAAAAATTGGTAGGCCAGCTATTGGCTCACGAAGGATTTGCAACAGAGGTTGGTGTTATTGTCCAAGGCAATTGTGTGCAGCACGAAGTAGATGTGATAGCCCAAAAAGACAACATCCATTATATGATTGAATGTAAATACCATAGTGACCAAGGTAGGTTTTGCAATGTGAAGATTCCCTTGTACATCCATTCACGGTTTTTGGACGTGGAAAAGAACTGGGAGCATCAAAAAGGTCACGAAACTAAACTGCATAAAGGAGGTCTGTACACCAATACACGATTTACAAGTGATGCGGTACAATATGGTAAATGCGTTGGGCTATTATTGACAAGTTGGGATTACCCAATGGATAACGGGTTAAAAGACAGAATAGATAAAGCTGGTCTGCACCCATTGACCGCATTGACAACGCTGACCAAAGCTGAGAAATCAAAGCTATTGGACAAGGGAATTGTGCTCTGTAAAGAGCTTCACGAAAATCCTGCGTTATTAGAGCAGATAGGGGTTGACAAAAAAAGGCACAAAAATATTTTGGCAGATTCAAAAGAGCTGTGCCAAAGCACTTAAGAGTAAATGATATAATAGTTCAATAATCTTAAAATAACCAGATGAAAACAGATGAAACCCAAAAACAGAACACAATAGATTTGGAGCCATTTTACCAAGCATTGGAAGATGATCCAAAACTACTTGAAGAAGCCCTTGAAATAGTATTGGGGATGGTAAACTTTGAACCTGAATCCGTTAAGAAATTGGCGCTTTTTATCAAAGAAGATTCCCGTAATCTGTATAATGAGATAGCGGAATTGAGCAAATCAAATCAAGATAAAGGAAACACACCTTCCTGCTGTGGTGGACACTAAATAAGTACTACAAAGATGAAAAACAATAAAATAAACATTCACTTTTTAGGAGCGGCAGGCACGGTAACTGGCTCAAAATATTTAGTGGATACAGGAGATAAAAAAATACTGATAGACTGCGGACTTTTTCAAGGCTTAAAGGAATTGCGGCTTAAAAACTGGGAGTACCCACCTGTAAAAGTTTCAGAAATTGATATGGTATTGCTTACTCACGGCCATTTAGACCACACGGGATATCTACCACGATTGGTAAAACAAGGTTTTAATGGACCTATCTATGGCACCAACCCCACGTTGGATATCGCTAAAATAATTTTGAACGATAGTGGAAAAATACAGGAACAGGAAGCAGAGCGAGCAAACAAGGAAGGTTATTCCAAACACAGTCCGGCAGAACCGCTTTACGATTTAAAGGATGTAGAAAAAACCATTCCACATTTTAAAGACGTTCCACAAGCACAATGGATTCCGTTATTTGATGGTATCAAGGCACGATTTCAGTATAACGGACATATTCTTGGTGCTACATTCATCGAGCTGGATGTTGAAGGAAAGCGTTTTGTCTTTTCAGGAGATATTGGAAGAACCAGTGATTTATTGCTTTATCCACCCCTGAAACCAAAAAGAGCAGATGTGCTTTTTATAGAATCTACTTATGGAGGAAGGTTTCATCCAGATGAAATGGAAGCACTTCCACTGATTGAAAAATTGGTAAATGACACCATCAATAGAGGTGGCAGCCTGTTTATCCCAAGCTTTTCGGTAGAACGTGCCCAATTGATGATGCTTATTTTTTGGAAATTACTGAAAGAGCACAAAATTCCCAAAGTGCAAATGATAATGGACAGCCCGATGGGAGCTAGTGTTTTGGAACTCTTCCACCGTACCAGAGATTGGCATAGGCTGAACGAGAATGAATGTGACGAAATGTGTTCACACTTTACTGTCGTGAGCAGCTATCGCGAGACTATGGAATTACGAACCGATAATAAACCAAAAATTGTGATTGCCGGAAGTGGAATGCTCACGGGCGGAAGAATGCTCAACTATCTTGAAACCCAAGCGCAAAATCCTAATAACACGTTGCTTTTTGTTGGGTACCAAGCGGAAGGAACGCGCGGAAGAAAATTATTGGAAGGCGATAAAGAGCTAAAAGTATATGGCAAATGGGTGCCGTTTAATATGGAAGTAGCCGAAATTCAAGGCCTCTCGGCACATGCAGACCACGCAGAGCTTATGGACTGGATGGACAATATAAAAAACAAACCCGAACGTATTTTCATTGTACACGGTGAAAAAGAGAGTGCAGAAGCATTGCAAAAAGGCATCAAGGAAACTTATGGGTGGGATGCAGAAATTCCGCAATTATACACCATCGAAGAAATAGAATAAATCACAACAATCAAAAAAAATATGGACACACACTCAAACATATTAAAATACAAACACCTCGGCATCTATACCCAAAACGAGAATGTAGTGTATATGCGCGAAGATTGCCACGTTTGTATTTCAGAAGGGTTTGAGGCACTTACCCGAATAAGAATATCCAACGCAAGTACATCAATCGTGGCAAGTCTTAATGTTTTGAATTCTGATATCCTGTTGCCCAATGAAATCGGACTATCAGATGCTGCTGCGAAAAAACTCAATGTGTCCCAAAACGATACATTATATGTTTCCCATTTAGAACCTATAGAATCCTTAAGCCACGTTAGGGCAAAAATCTATAACAAAAAACTGGATTATAAGGCCTATAACAACATCATAACCGATATCGTGGAAGGCGATTATTCCAACATCCACCTTTCGGCATTTATTACTGCCTGTGCTGGCGACCGAATGGATATTGATGAAATAAGTGACCTTACTAAAGCAATGATTGCTTCCGGAAAGCAACTGAACTGGAACAAGGATATCGTGGTCGACAAACATTGTATTGGCGGATTGCCTGGCAATAGGACAACACCATTGGTAGTTGCCATTGTTGCCGCGTATGGTCTTACTATGCCAAAAACATCCTCACGGGCAATCACTTCGCCAGCAGGCACAGCAGATACAATGGAAGTATTGACCAATGTAACGCTCTCTTCCGAAGAAATAAAAGCTGTAGTCGAAAAAGAAGGAGGATGTTTTGTCTGGGGAGGTACAGCGCAATTAAGTCCTGCCGACGATGTGCTCATTAAAATTGAAAAAGCTTTGGATATCGATAGTGAAGGTCAGCTCATTGCTTCAGTACTCTCTAAAAAGGCAGCAGCTGGTTCTACTCACGTGGTCATTGATATTCCCGTGGGAGAAACCGCCAAGGTTCGCAGTACCGAAATGGCAGAAAAACTAAAAAATCATATGGAAACTGTTGGAACTGCTGTTGGGTTGAATGTAAAAGTTGTAGTTACGGATGGCACGCAGCCTGTTGGAAGGGGTATCGGTCCAACTTTAGAAGCCATAGATATATTAAAAGTTTTGAAAAATGAGGAAGATGCACCTAAAGACTTAACAGAAAGAGCATTGCTTTTAGCCGCTGAACTAATAGAGCTTTCTGGTAAAGTAGAAAAAGGGAAAGGATTAGTAACCGCAAATCAACTTCTCAAATCTGGAAAAGCTTATGAAAAATTTGTGGCCATTTGCAAAGCACAAGGTCGCTTTTCAAAACCTGTTTTAGCACCTTATAAAATCGAAATTAAAGCCGAAAAGTTAGGAGTTTTAAAAAGAATTGATAACCGAAAGATTGCAAAACTCGCCAAGCTTTCGGGGGCACCAAACTCAAAGTCGGCAGGGATTCTTTTAAATGTCCATTTAGACGAAAAAATTAAAATAGACCAATTGTTATATACAATATATGCAGAATCTCAAGGCGAACTTAATTATGCTTTGGAATATAAAAATAACCACGACGACATCCTAACTATAATTTAAAAACTATGAAAACAATATTATTCAGCCTTCCCGGAAATGAAGAACTCACAGAGCTTTTGGCAAAAAAGATGGATGCAGAAATAGGAAAAGCAACCTTACGCAAGTTTCCAGATGGGGAATCTTACACACGTATAATATCTGATGTTAAAGACAAATGTGTAGTACTGGTATGCACATTGCACGAACCAGACGAAAAACTATTGCCCCTTTATTTTTTAAGCCACACGGCCAAATCATTGGGAGCAATGTGCACCTGTTTAGTCGCACCATATCTCGCATATATGCGTCAGGACAAAGTATTTAATGAAGGCGAAGGTGTAACTTCTGGTTTCTTCGGAAAATTGATTTCAGGTTTTGCCGATAGCATTACCACGGTTGACCCACACTTACATAGAATTAGTTCGTTGGGAGAAGTGTATCATATTCCAAATAAAGTAATTCACGCTGCCGATGCTATTTCAGATTGGATAAAAGAAAATGTCGAAAACCCTGTACTTATAGGTCCAGATTCAGAAAGTGAACAATGGGTTTCCGAAGTTGCTAAAAAAGCGGGAGCACCATTTACGGTATTGCAAAAAGTGCGTCACGGCGACCGTGATGTAGAAGTCTCTGTTCCAGATGTGGACAAATACAAGGATGCCACACCTATTTTGGTAGATGATATTATTTCCACAGCGCGAACAATGATTGAAACCGTACAACATTTGAAAAAAGCAGAAATGAAACCACCTATTTGTGTAGGCATTCACGCCGTTTTTTCAGGAAACGCCTATCAAGATTTATTGGATTCCGGAGTAGAAAAAATAGTGACTTGTAATACCATCCCGCATCCTTCAAATGGAATAGATTTAAGTGATATTATGGCAAAAGAGGTAAAAAAATTAATGCACCATATATGAGAAAACAAGGCTTTATAGTACTAATCACTTTATTCAGCATCACAATGACTGGACAAACTGAAATGCTCATTGGGCAGATTTCAGGCAGAGTTGTTATTCGGGAAAACTTTGATGAAAATGGTTCTTTTTTAAATAAACAAACTTTCAAAGCCAGTGAAACAATAAAGAAAAATGGATACTATGAAATTGAGGTAGTTACGGAATTGTTTGATAAAGACAAAAAATTGACCGATAAATACACCACAACCTATCGTTGCAAGCCTGATGAAGCAAGTGTAGTGGTAATGGCTTTCCCGTTTTCCAATCCAAAATCAAAGAAAACAGAAATCAACACCACTTCAAAGAAATTTAAAGAACTATACAATTTGGATAATCTGAAAAATATTGAATTGGAAATGAGTTTTGACTCGGGCTTGTTGAATTTTTTCGGTTCAAAAAGCATCATAAAAATTTACGATCGAAAATTAGAAGCTGGCAAAAACACTATTAAATCAAAAATAAATATTAAGGCCTATGCCTGGGGTATTCGCATCAAGCAATTCAATTATACTGTTATTGAAAAATTAAATGAAAAAGGATTATTGACTTTTCAGAAATTTTCAGAAGCAGATAACAGCTATTTTACAATAAACTATAAATAAAGACAGATGAAAAATTACGATACACTATCAGAAGCTATTAACGATTTACAGGCAAGTGAATATCCTTATGATTTTAACTTAAAACCTGAATGCCTGGAATGTGCTTCACTGGAAATTGAGATTCATCCAGAGGATTTCAAAGTAGATAAAACCTATCGTTTTGAAGGTATGAGCAGTACCGATGATAATAGCATTTTATACGCCATTTCATCAAAAAACGGAATTAAGGGTCTTTTGGTGGATGCCTACGGCGTATATGCCGAAAACATTTCTGAAGCAATGCGGAAAAAATTACGATAACACTTAAATAGAACTATATGGACAATAACAAAAATCACAAGGACAAAAAAATGGACCATTCGAAGATGGACCATTCTAAAATGAATGAAGATAACATCGACCATTCAAAAATGGACCACTCAAAGATGGACCACTCAAAAATGGAAGACCCAAAATCGGACGACCATAGCAAGATGGACCACAGTAAAATGGACCATTCAAAGATGAAACACGACCACGGAAGCATACCAATGGGTATGGCAGGCCACGACCATCATAAGATGATGATTGCCGATTTTAGGAAACGGTTTTGGGTAACCCTTGTACTTACTATTCCCATACTGTTCTTCTCGCCGATGATTCAGGACTTTTTTGGATATGAGTTTTTGCTTCCCGGAAACCAATATATCCTTTTTGCACTTTCATCCGTAGTTTATTTTTACGGTGGTTGGCCGTTTTTAACAGGATTTTGGTCTGAAGTAAAAAAAGGTGCACCAGGAATGATGACCTTAATAGCAATGGCCATTAGTGTGGCCTATTTTTATAGTTCCGCAACAGTCTTCGGATTGCAGGGTGTCGATTTTTTCTGGGAACTGGCAACTCTAATCGCTATTATGCTTGTGGGCCATTGGATAGAAATGAAAAGTGTCTTGGGTGCCTCAAAAGCCTTACAGCTTCTAGTAAGTATGATGCCTGCCGAAGCTCACAGAGTAAAAGGCGATACAATTGAAGATATTTCATTGGAAGATTTATTGAAAGATGATGTGATATTGGTAAAGCCCGGCGAGAAAGTTCCTGCCGATGGTATCATAATCGAAGGGTCTAGTTATCTGAACGAATCTATGTTAACTGGAGAATCAAAACCAGTAAAAAAAGAAGAAAAGGATAAAGTAATTGGAGGTTCTGTAAACGGCAATGGCAGCATAAAGGTAAAAGTGGTACATACAGGAAAAGACAGTTATCTCAACAAGGTTATCACAATGGTTGAGGAAGCACAAAAGACCAAGTCCAAAATGCAAAATCTATCGGATAGAGCAGCAAAGTGGTTGACTTATATTGCCTTGTCTATAGGATTTGGTACGTTGGCAGTTTGGTTAATTCTAGGGTTCCCTTTCGTTTATGCATTAGAAAGAATGGTTACCGTTATGGTCATCGCTTGTCCACACGCACTTGGCCTTGCCATTCCACTTGTAGTTGCGATTTCTACCGCAGTATCTGCTCAAAATGGGCTATTGATTCGTAATAGAACCGCATTTGAGGAATCACGCAAAATATCCACTCTGCTCTTTGACAAAACAGGAACATTGACTAAAGGGGATTTTGGCGTTACCCGAATTGAATCGGTAGATAAAAAATATACATCAGATGAAGTATTAAGACTTGCAAGTGCCTTGGAGCAAAGCTCGGAACATCCTATTGCCGTTGGTATTATAAAAAGGGTTAAGGAAGATAAGGTTGCTATTCCCAATCCTGAAAACTTTAATGCGATTACAGGAAAAGGTGTAGAGGCAAATGTAGAAGGCAAGCAGGTGAAAGTAGTGAGCCCTGGTTATTTGAGGGATGAAAAAATCACCATTCCTGAAGATGCGTATAGTGACGCTGCCGAAACAGTCGTATTTGTGTTAATTGAAGGTGCGTTAGCAGGATACATTGCTCTTGCTGATGAAATAAGACCTGAATCTGCCGAAGCCATAAGGGTCTTTAAAGAGAACAACATAAAAGTCTTGATGGCAACTGGCGATAACGAAAAAACCGCCAAAGCCGTAAGCGATAAACTTGGATTGGATGGATATTATGCCGAAGTATTGCCACACCAAAAAGTGGAAATCGTAAAAGAATTGCAAGGTAAAGGAGAATTTGTGGCTATGACGGGAGATGGCGTTAATGATGCACCCGCTTTGGCACAAGCAAACGTGGGTATTGCCGTAGGTTCGGGAACCGATGTGGCAGCAGAAACAGCAGACATTATTTTGGTAAACAGTAATCCACAGGATATTGCGAACTTAATTTTATTTGGAAAGGCTACCTACAATAAAATGATACAGAACTTAATATGGGCAACGGGTTATAACGTTGTTGCAATACCATTAGCCGCTGGAGTTCTGTATTCTTCAGGATTTGTTTTAGGACCTGCGGTAGGAGCTGTATTTATGAGTTTGAGTACAATTATAGTGGCCATTAATGCGCAATTATTAAAGCGAAAAATCGGTAAAAAATAAATGGAAAGAAAAGAAAAACTCAACAGGATATTTTTAATTCTGTTGAGTTTATTTGTAGTGATGTTGGGCTATGGTATATTATTGCCAACCCTTCCTTACTATACCGAAAGGCTAGCAATAAAGGGCAATCTCGACACCGACCTTATCAACTTCCATATTGGATTGCTTACGAGCATCTATCCATTTTTTCAATTACTATTCGTAGTGGTTTGGGGAAAGCTTTCAGATAAATATGGTCGAAAACCTATAATCATTTGTGGACTAATCGGTTTTGTAATTATGCAATTGCTCACTGGTCTTGCCACATCTCTAACAATGCTTTATGTTGCTCGAATTTTTGGTGGTATTTTCACATCAGCAGTTATTCCAGTTAGCAACGCATATTTAAGCGACATTACTTCTGAAAAACGGAGAACAAAAATAATGGCCTGGTCAGGCGTTGCCATTAGCTCTGGGGTTATTTTTGGCCCTGCCATTGGAAGCTTTCTGTCCCAGACCGATATTCATATAAAATATACTATAGGTCTGCTACATTTAGACCGATTTTCAGTTCCCTTTTTATTCGCCTCCCTACTCGGGTTGATTGTCTTGTTTGTTGTGACGAAATGGCTTAAAAACACTGCTCGTGTTCCTAAGTTTACAACACAAAAAGTGAGCTTGCGATTCACATTTACTAAATATTTTATCGTATTACTGGTATTATCCTTTGTCATTCAATTTGCAGTCACCTTGTTTGAGACTGTCTTTTCAATCTATGGTAAAGATGAATTGGCATTTAACAGTAATCAAATCGGTATTGGTTTTATGCTATGTGGCGCAATAATGGCTGTTCTACAGCCTGTTTTCGCAACTTACGGAGAGAAAGTTCTATCCACAAAAAAACAAATAGCGCTAGGATTGTTCATATCTGGAGTATCCTTGATTGTTTTTCCATTTTTAAATAATGAATTTATGGTATATGGATTAATCATTGTTTTTGCCACTGGTGTTGCTAGCGTAACACCTAATTTATTATCAGCAGTTTCATTACTATCAAAGAACAACACAGGCAGAAATATATCCATACAAAGTTCAACCAATAGTATTGGTCAGATTTTAGGACCCATTTTAGGAACTTGGATGCTAGCAGGTAGTTTTTATTATCCATTCATAATTGCTGGAATGGTTGTTTTGTTTGCCATAGGTTTGGTTTATTATCTTAACCAACAAAGCAGGGGGATGAATGGGGCCTTATTGGTGGGCCAACAAAAAAAGAGCAACGATGGACCCTAAACAAACAAATAGAGAATATAGTGCCGCGACATTAACATTATTATGAAACAAGTACACTATGAATGAGATTATCCATATCAAAAATATGGTCTGCCCGAGATGTATTTCGGCAGTATCCAATATTTTGGAACAACTTGAAATACCGTATAATTCTATCAAATTGGGGGAGATTAGATTGGTTTCAGCATTAAGTGCAAATATCAAGGACGGTCTTTCCAAAGCGCTTCAGAATTCAGGATTTAGTTTGATTGACGACCGTAAAAGTCAACTCATTGAACAAATGAAAACATTAGTCGTAAATAAAATCCATCACTCCTCCGAGGGGCTGGATTTTAAATGGGCAGATTATATAAGCGAGAATATTCATCTAGATTATAAATATTTAAGTTCTCTTTTCTCATCTGTAGAAAGTATTACGTTTGAGCAATACATCATCAACCAGAAAATTGAACGCGTTAAAGAACTCATTGTTTATGATGAATTAACCTTGAGTGAGATAGCTTTTAAATTACATTATAGTAGTGTGGCTTATTTAAGCAATCAGTTTAAAAAGCTAACAGGAATGACCCCTTCGGAATTTAAAAAAAGTACTAATAAAAACCGTAAGTCATTAGATGAGATTTGATGAAAATTCAATTAAAATCAGAGATTACCTGTCCAAACTGCGGACACAAAAAAGTAGAAGAGATGCCAACAAACGCTTGTCAATTCTTTTACGAGTGTGAGAATTGTAAAACAGTCTTGAAGCCTTATGATGGAGATTGTTGTGTGTTTTGTTCTTATGGAACAGTTCCTTGTCCACCAATTCAAGAAAATAAATATTGTTGCTAACATCTGAATAATCTTTGCACAACCTGTGCATCGATTAATTTGTATCTTTGTCAAAATTTATGAAAATATTCTTTTCCATATCAATGTCAATTTTATTCTTTTTTCAGGGAATTAGCATTGATATGGACTTTTGTGGACCAATTAAAGAAATTTCAAGCATTATTACCCATTATCAAGACCATAAAGTTTATGGAGACTCTTTCCTTGAATATGTAGTTGAAGATTACATTGACAATGATGCAAAAAATGAAGGGCATCATAATAACCCAGATAAGGAGAATACACCAGTCCATTCCCATCATCAATGTTGTCACCCTTTAGTATTAATTATTGCGAACAACAATTCGGCTTTAACCAATCGACTAAAGTTTGAAGAGAAAAAACAGTTTAACTTACATAAAGTAAACTTCACTTCCAGATATCTGGAATCGCTTTTCCAACCCCCTAAAGTATAATTCAGTTTTTTTAGGATAGCTATATCCTACCGTGATGCTTTTAAAAGTAAGTATCGCATCATAAACGCATTGCATCTCTTTGCATTGCGATGTTTAAACTGAATTAATACTTTTTCTATGATTAACAAAATCATTTCATTTTCCATTAATAACAAGTTTATTATTGGGCTCTTTATAGTGGCACTTGTAGGTACGGGCATTTGGTCTATGGCCACTATAAATCTGGGTTCTGTACCCGATATTACCAACAACCAAGTACAGGTTATTACAGTTGCCCCAAATTTAGGTACTGAAGACATTGAGCAATTTGTTACCTATCCGGTAGAATTGGCAATGGCAAACCTTCCTGACGTTATCGAGCTGCGTTCCGTTTCCCGTTTTGGTCTTTCTGTGGTTACCATTGTTTTTAAGGACGAGGCAGGTACTTATCTTCCCCGGCAATTGGTGCAGGAGAAATTAACCGAAGTTGCTGGAGAAATCCCCGAAGGCTTCGGCACACCATTTATGGCACCAATAACTACGGGTCTGGGCGAAATCTACCAATACACCCTAAAAGTAAAAGAAGGCTACGAAGATAAATACGATGCTATGGAGCTTCGTACCATACAGGATTGGATTGTAAAACGACAAATGGCATTAGTCCCCGGAGTCGTCGAGGTCAATGCTTTTGGAGGGTATGTGAAACAATATGAAGTGGCCATAAATCCTGATAAATTAAAAAGTTTTGGCATTACAATGAATCAGGTTTTTGAAGCCCTGAAAGTGAACAATGCCAATACAGGTGGTGCTTATATCGAGAAAAACCACCAAGCAAATTTCATTCGCGGAGAAGGTTTGGCGCGTAGCATTGAAGATTTGGAAAACACCGTTGTAACCACACAAAACGGAAGCCCTGTTTTAGTGCGGGATGTCGCTGAAAAAGTGGGCTATGGGAATCAGGTGCGATATGGTGCGTTTACCCAAGATGGCCACGAATCTGTTGGTGGACAAATACTGATGCTGAAAGGCGAAAGTCCAAGTAACGTTATAGAAAATGTTGAAAAGCGCATTGTAGAAATCCAAAAATCCTTACCGGAAGGCGTTTACATAGATACGTTTTTAAGTCAAAGTGAATTGATAGGAAGAACCACAAGTACCGTAAAAACAAACCTAATAGAAGGAGCGCTTATTGTTATATTTGTTTTGGTCTTGCTTTTGGGGAGCTTCCGTGGAGGATTGATAGCTGCTTCGATAATCCCTTTGTGCTTATTATTTGCATTTATTTTGATGAAACAATTTGGCATTTGGGCAAACCTGATGTCATTGGGTGCAATTGATTTTGGGATTATTGTTGACGGTGCGGTAATTATAGTTGAGGGTACGGTTTTCCACATACATCAACGGATGAAAAAATCCAAGGCTATCATAGGACAATCCGAGATGGATGAAATAACCTACGATTCTGCAAGTAAAATGATGAATTCTGCCTTTTTCGGTCAATTAATCGTACTCATTGTTTTCACACCGATTCTGTTTTTGACAGGTGTAGAAGGAAAAATGTTTCGACCTATGGCATTCACTTTTGGATTTGCCGTTTTAGGGGCAATTATTCTTTGCCTTACCTACGTACCAATGATGTCGTCCTTATTTTTAAAACCTGCTAAAAATCAAAATAGTTGGTTTGCCAAATTTGAAAACCAGATGGATAGGATAAGCGATAAAATTATGGATTTTTTAAATCGCGCGTATCTACCCATACTTAATTTTGCACTTCGCTTTAGGGCTGGTGTGGTTATAGGAGCGGTTTCATTGCTATTAATTGCAGGATTTGTATTTAGCAATATGGGAGCAGAATTTGTCCCGAAATTTGATGAAGGCGATATTGCCTTTCAAGCCTTGATAAAACCAGGGAGCAGTCTTACAGAATCTATTGAGGCTTCAAAAAAACTTCAGAATTTAATCAATGAATTTCCAGAAGTAAAAACGGTAGTTTCAAGGATTGGTGTGGCCGAAATACCAACAGACCCAATGCCTATGGATATTGCGGATAGTTACATTATTCTTGAAAAAGACAAGAGTAAATGGACTTCCGCAGATAGTAAGGAGGAGCTCATAGAAAAAATACAAGAAAAAATTTCAGTAGTGCCTGGTGTAAACTTTGTGTTTACACAACCTGTTGAACTTCGATTTAATGAATTGCTGACTGGCGTTCGTGAGGACGTAGCCATCAAATTATATGGAGAAGATTTAAACGTGTTGGCAGATAAGGTTCAGGAAATTGCTGCGGTAATACGGAAAGTTCCCGGTGCAGCAGACCTTAACGTAGAGGCTACAAGTGGTTTACCCCAAATGACCGTGGTGTATAACCGCGCAAAAATGGCACAATACGGCGTAACCGTTGATAAATTGAATGACTATGTAAGTGCTGCATTTGCAGGAGAAAAGGCAGGAGTCATATTTGAAGGCGAAAAGCGTTTTGATGTGGTCATACGTTTGGCAGAAGATTTTAGACAGGACATCAATAGCTTAAAAAATCTTTATATAGACCTACCAAACGGTGCACAAGTTCCACTAAAGGAAGTAGCAGATATTAGCTACAAAACCGGACCAATGCAAATTTCAAGGGACAATACCTCGCGGCGTATTTCGGTTGGTGTCAATGTTCGTGGGCGAGATGTAAAATCGATGGTCGAGGAAATTCAGCAAAAACTGGAAACGGAAGTGAAACTGCCACCGGGTTATTATGTTACTTACGGTGGCTCATTTGAAAATCTGCAACGGGCATCAGACCGATTGATGATCGTAGTCCCAATCGTTTTAATAACAATATTTGTTCTGCTTTACTTTGCTTTGAATTCATTTTCACAAGCCTTGATGATCTATATGGCGGTGCCTTTGGCAGCCATAGGTGGCGTTTTCGTTTTGTGGATTCGTGGAATGCCTTTCAGTATTTCGGCTGGAGTCGGGTTTATCGTGCTCTTCGGTGTTGCCGTATTAAATGGACTCATACTCATAAACAAATTCAATGAATTAAAAGATAGTGGGATAACAGATTTAAAGAAACGTATATACGAAGCGACACACGAACGTTTACGTCCAATTTTGTTAACAGCCATTACAACAATTATGGGCTTTATCCCAATGGCGGTTTCCACCTCTGGTGGTGCCGAAGTACAACGACCATTGGCAACAGTAGTGATTGGAGGAATGCTTACGGCAACCTTTCTGACCTTGGTGGTTATTCCTATTCTTTATTATTGGCTGGAATCGAGAAAGGAACGAAACAATAATGATGGCGACGTAAGCTATGTCAACAAATCAACTAACATTGTAACCGTATTATTGATGGTTGGCGGTTTGATGGCTTCTGGAACTGCTTTTTCCCAAGACACCAATGTAGATGGAACCATTCCAAAAACCTTGACCGTGGATGAGGCCATTTCTATGGCAAAACAGAATTATCCATCGCTTAAGGAAAGTCAGGCATTTATTGAACGGGAAAAGGCACTAAAAGGTACAAGTTTTGACCTTGGTAGCACACAAGTTTTCACGGGCAAAGAAGAATATGGTAATAATCTTCCTGGAGTACAGACAACCGTTGGTGTGCAACAGGGCAATATTGACTTGCTTTCCGGATTTTCGAAATCCAAGTTTTACAAAGAACGCATTGCTTTGGGAGAAAAGTTTTATGTGGCCAGTGAACAACAATTGGTGCGCAATGTGATGCAAGCCTATGACCAAATTAATTATTACAAAGCACAATTGCGTTTTGCAGACCAATTGGACAGTATTTATGCCAATTTCAAGACTGCTGCCCAACTTCGTTATGACACGGGAGAAACAGGCAAGTTGGAATTTATTTCAGCCTCTTCCGAATTTCAACAGATTCAAGTGTTGAGGCAACAAGCCTATGATGATATTGAAATTGCCAAACGTGCTTTAAAACAATATTTGGGAACAGATGAGCCCATCGAAACGGTGGACGGTTTTTACGAGCCATTGGATTTTATGGCAAATTTGGATTCTACCTCGGTAGCAAACAACCCAATATTGCAATATGCGTTGCAGAACGCCGAAGTAAGTAAAGCAAACGTGGGCGTTGAAAAATCCCAATTCCTACCGAAATTTAATTTATCGTTCGGACGGCAAGTTGTGGATGATGTTTCAGGCTTTAATACCTATCAGGCAGGTATCAGTATTCCGTTGTGGTTTTTTCCGCAGAAATCAAGGGTAAAGGCAGCCAAGGCAGATGCAATGGTCGCAGAAAATCAATATTTGGAGCAAAAGGCAACCACCGAAAGTAGGGTGTCGCAATTGTTCAAATCCCTTGAAAAAACGCGGAAAATATTGCAGTATTATGAAGAAGGCGCATTGCTTTTGGCGGAAGAACAAATAACCACCGCAGAATTGGCATCCAAGGAAGGCGAAATAGATTATGTCAACTATATAACCATCCTTAACAGTGCCATCAGGATAAAGCAAACACATTTGGAATACATCAATCAATACAACCAACAATCTATTGAGGTACAATATCAGTTGGGTAATCTATAATATAATAAAGAAGAAAAATGAAGAATATACTATTAGTAAGTACCGTATTATTTACACTTATGTTTATGAGTTGTAACGATGGCCAAAAATCTGAACTTGGGCATAACGAAGCTGAAGGCGTATCAAAAACCGAAGCAGGTGGCGAAGATGCACACGGCGAAGAAGGTCACGACGAAGAAGAAGGAGGCCATAGTGAGGAAGAAGGCGTTGTAGAACTTACAAAGCAACAGGCTGAAACCATCGGTTTGGAAATGAAACCTCTGGAGGAACGGAATTTAGGGAACAACATTAAGGTAACGGGTACGCTGGAACTTTACCCACAGGACAAGGCGAACATCAGTCCGTTTGTTGGTGGAAATGTGAGTTCCATAAAAGTTGTACCTGGAGATAACGTAAGCAAAGGACAGGTGCTTGCGTATATTGAGCATCCAGATATCATTGCAATTCAACAGGATTATCAGGAAAAAAATGATGAACTGGTCTTTTTGAAACAGGATTTTGAGCGTAAGCAGACTCTTTATGATAAAGGTGTTTCTTCTGGCAAGGAATTTCAGATGGCGCAGTCAAAATTTCGTTCCACAACATCCAGCGTCAATGGTTTGCGTTCCCAATTGAGACTGTTGGGCATCAACCCGGACAAGGTGGCTGAAGGCCAAATATATTCCGCAGTTCCCATTATCACGCCCATAAGTGGCTATGTGGATGAAGTAATGATTAGTCTGGGCGATTATGTGGCACAACAATCCAAAATGTTCTCAATAAGCGATAATTCAAAGATTTATGTCAACTTCAAAGTATATGAGAAGGACATAAAGCAAATCAAGAAAGGGCAACAGATATATTTTTCAACGGCTTCTCGTCCGGACGAACTGCTTAAGGCAACCGTTAGGTCTGTTGGCAAAACCTTCAATACTGACCCAAAAGCATTGGAAGTTTTGGCAGATATTGAGAACAAGGATAAAAACCTGTTGCCGGGTATGTACGTGGAAGGACGCATAGTGCAGGGCGAGAAAAAAGGTTTTGCAGTACCGGAAGCTGCCATTATAAAAGAAGGCGAGCAATCCTTTATTTTTATTTTGGATGAAGATGAAGCAATGGAAGCGAACAAAATGAAATTTAAAATGGTACCCGTAACGGTTGGACTAACTGATTTGGGCTTTGTTGAAGTCAATCTTCCTGCCGAAGTTTCAACGGATGCCAAAGTGGTCATCAAAGGAGCTTATAACCTGTCTTCTGAAATGGTTAAAGGCGAACTGGAACACGACCATTAATTCAAGAAAAACCAAAGGTTTTGATTCCGAGTTTGTTTATCGTCTTAATTAGTTTGTTAAAAATTAGAAAACAGGCTCGGTTCAAAATCGATTAAAAATTTAAAAAATTCATAATATGAAGGAAATAAAAGCATTTATAAAACCGAACCGAATCCAAAGAGTCATTGAAGCACTATCTGATAATGGGTTCAAAAGTATGACCCTTTCACAAGCTGAAGGCACTGGTGCATTCAAATCAAAAGGTGCAAGACCGTCGCTGGATTTTCACGTTACAGACAGTCCAGTGGTTAAGCTGGAACTGGTCTGCCAAAATGAGGAAGCCCAAGCAGCCATTGAAACAATTTTAAAAAATGGTAAAACTGAAGAACCAGGAGATGGTATCATATACATAGCCAATATAGAGAATGCCTTTCAGATTAAAACGGGAGATTCCTTAAAACGGTACGACCTATAAAACATTTTAGTGCAAATGGAAAAAATAGTCCAACTTCTGGAAAGCAAAGGAATACGACCTACGGCAATGCGCCTAATGACCTACAAACGTTTGGCAGAATTAGAGGTGGCCATCAGTCTTGGCGATTTGGAAAAGGATTTTAAGGTCAGCGAAAGAAGTACCCTATTTAGGACTATAAAAACGTTTGAGGAAAAAGGTATTGTACATCAAATTGAGGATGGGACTGGAGTTATTAAATATGCCCTTTGCGAAGAGAACTGTGAATGCGAGGTCGGCAACGACCTTCATTTGCACTTTCATTGCAACAACTGTAATGAAACGGTCTGTTTAACAGAACATAAAATCCCGCATATCAGCTTGCCCGATGGCTACATTACCGAAGATATTAATTTGGTGGTAAAAGGTATCTGCGAAAAATGCAGCGATAATTTGGGTTGAGTTTTAGGTTTTTCAATTCAATCATCATTTATAAATAATGAGCAATGATAACAATCTATAAAAAAGAAGCTACGGTATATATGGTGGCTGAAAACAAGCTGGATGCCAAGGATTATGAGAACTTGATACCGGTCTTAACAGAACATATAAATGCCTATCAGGAAGTGTTCTGGTACATTGAAATGCAAAATTTTGAAGGCTGGACGGTAAGTGCCTATTGGAAGGGCATTGAATTGAATCTTCCGAATGAAACACATTTAAAGCGTGTTGCTTTAGTGGGTAGCGTTAAATGGCAGGAGCAATTTACCGAGGTATTGCTTCCTTTTTCAGAAGCTCATATAAAATTTTATAAGCCAGAAGAAAAAGACGATGCCAAAGAATGGATTAAAAAAAAATAGTGAAAAATGAAAAAACTACAACTAAAAATCCCGGTTATCCTACCGCAAGTTCCAAACGAAAAAGACACTTGTGTTAAAAGGCTTATTCAAGAACTACAGGCCAAAGAGGGTATCGAAAAAGTACACGTTACCGATACAAAGGAAGATACCACGCCACAGCTCTGTTTTCATTATGACCCCGATATCATTTCTATAGACCGCATTCAATCTCTCGCAGAACAGACGGGTGCCGAGATTACCGAAAAATACGGGCATTTGCTCATAGAGGTTAAAGGAATCAGACATACAAGACAGGCACGTTCCATAGAGAAAAGTCTTTTGGCAATCAATGGGGTTTTGGAGGCTTCCGTTTCGGTCTCTGGAATGGTGCGCCTTGAGTTTGATAAAAAGCAAACAAATTTTGATGAAATAAGTAAACAGATTGAAAAGGAAGACCTTCAGGTTAAGCGGAGTTCTTCAAACGAAAATAATTACACCGAAGCATCCAAAAAAAAACAGGAACGTTCAAAGAAGGAAGATACTAAAGAGCAAACTTCCACAGAGGGCCACGAGCACAAGGAGGGCGAGACCCACGAGGAAGGAGAAGAGCACGCCCACGGTGGGGTTTTCGGTAAAAATACGGAGCTTATTTTTTCCATTATCTGTGGGGCACTTCTCGGGATAGGTTTCGGGCTTTCTTATGTGGAATCCATCCCGGATTGGGTCAGTCTTACTTTGTACATTGGCGCGTACTTTTTCGGTGGTTTCTTTACGGCCAAGGAAGCGGTTCAAACTGTGGCCAAGGGTGGTTTTGAAATTGATTTTTTAATGCTGGTCGCTGCCATTGGTGCCGCCATTCTGGGAGAATGGGCAGAAGGTTCTCTGTTGTTGTTTTTATTTAGCCTTGGGCACGCCTTGGAACATTACGCAATGAACAAAGCAAGAAAAAGCATTGCTGCGCTTGCAGACCTTGCACCAAAAACAGCATTGCTTAAAAAAGATGGCAAGACCGAAGAAGTTGGAATTGAGCAATTGAGTATTGGCGATATTATAGTGGTCAAGCCCAATAGTAAAATATCCGCAGATGGCGTCGTGGTCAACGGAAAAAGCAGTGTAAACCAGGCCCCTATTACTGGGGAAAGTGTACCCGTGGATAAATTTCCCGTGGAAGATACAGGCAGGGACTATTCGGCAGACGATGATATCAAGGATGAAAATCGGGTATTTGCCGGAACTATCAACGGTAATAACACGCTGGAAATAAAGGTAATCAAAGAAGCCAAAGACTCTACCCTGTCCCGACTGGTCAAATTGGTCAACGAGGCACAGACCCAGAAGTCCCCCACGCAACTGCTGACCGATAAGTTCGAAAAATACTTTGTGCCATCCGTACTGATACTGGTTGGTATCCTACTCTTTGCCTTTCTGGTCATTGACGAACCGTTTAGTGCCAGCTTTTATCGTGCAATGGCGGTATTGGTAGCTGCAAGTCCCTGTGCACTGGCCATTTCAACACCAAGTGCCGTATTGAGCGGTGTGGCAAGGGCAGCACGTGGCGGCGTGCTCATCAAAGGTGGGCGACCACTTGAGGATTTAGGGGTCATAACCGCTTTGGCTTTTGATAAAACAGGCACGCTTACCGAAGGCAAGCCCAAACTTACCGAAGTAGTACCATTGGGGGATATTGAAGAAAATGAACTGTTAAAGATAGCCGTTGCCGTTGAAAACTTGAGCGACCACCCTTTGGCCAAAGCCGTCGTAAGGGATGGGAAAGAGCGTCTGAAAGGTACTGATATTATCGATGCGTCAGATTTGGAAGCAGTTCTCGGAAAAGGTATCAAAGCTTCTTTGGGCAAGGATAAAATCTATATTGGAAACCTTGACTTGTACGAAGACCTCGATGAAGCAAAACCATCCGAAGATATATCGAATAAAGTAAAAGAACTTGAAGGTGGTGGAAATACTACGATGCTCATAAGAAGGAACAAAGAATATATAGGTATCATCGCCCTGATGGACACCCCACGGGAAGCGACCAAGGAAACACTGAAAAAATTAAAGGAAATCGGTATCAAGCGGATGATAATGCTAACCGGGGATAATCAAAAGGTTGCCGATGCCGTTGCTAAAGAAATTGGGTTGACCGATGCCTGGGGAAGCCTGTTGCCAGAGGAAAAGGTAGATGCCATTAAAAAATTAAAAGAACAGGAATCCAAAGTCGCAATGGTAGGCGACGGTGTGAACGATGCCCCTGCAATGGCAAACAGCACAGTAGGTATCGCAATGGGTGCAGCGGGCAGTGATGTGGCCTTGGAAACTGCAGACATTGCCCTAATGGCCGATAAATTGGAAACCCTGCCCTTTGCCATAGGCTTGAGCAGGAAGGCAAAGGCAATTATCAAGCAAAACCTTTGGGTAAGCCTCGGTATTGTGGCATTGCTTATCCCATCGACCATTATGGGTTGGGCCAATATCGGTATTGCAGTGGTCATCCACGAAGGCTCAACATTACTTGTGGTTTTTAATGCGTTAAGGCTTTTGGCTTATAAGAAATAGCATCAAATATATGTTTTGAAAAAAGGGTTTGCTTTTGAATTAATATTGCAATGACTAAAACGGAAAAGATACTATTAAATCACGGTATTCGACCTACTCAAATGAGGTTGAAGATATACAAGTTCCTGAAAAGGAAGCAAAGTGCCGTGTCCTTTTCCGATTTGAAAAAGGCTTTTGTTCAAAAGAGCGAAACCAATAAAACAGCAAACAGAACGACATTTTATCGAAATCTCAAGATTTTCGAGGATAAAGGGCTGATTCATCAGATTAATGATGGGGTCGGAGTGGCAAAATATGCTATTTCTGATGAAAACGCCAAAGATAAATACGGTATAGATTTACATCTGCATTTTCATTGTACCGATTGCAGAAGAACAATCTGTTTACCGAATAAGATATCGAAAGAAAGCTTGCCAGACGATTATGAAGTGAGAAATGTGAACCTGATATTAAAGGGAATATGTGAAAAATGCAGGCAAAAATATTAGATGGAAGTTTCAGAATTCTGAACCCTTGGGTCCAATGGTCAGGTTCAGGTTTCTTCCACCTTCTCTAACTTAAAAAATATTATGGCAGAATTAAAAAAATCATTGGGAACAATTCGCCTTACCTTTTATGGAGTAGGCACTATCGTGGGTGCAGGAATATATACTGTCATAGGCGCAGCAGCTGGACAAGCAGGTACCGACCTTTGGTTGAGTTTTGTTTTCGCTGCAATTGCTGCCAGCGTTTCGGCATTGTCTTATGCAGAGTTATCCTCTACCTATCCCAATGCAGGTGCCGAATTCATTTTTGTACGCAAAGCGTTTCCGAAAATTGACATTCCTTCCTTTCTCACTGGCTGGACAATTGCCTTTCACAGTTCTGCCACGATAGCCGCTGTATTGCTGGCCTTTTCAGGTTATTTCAACACTTTTTTTAGTGTGCCTTCCCTATTGATAAGTTATGGCGTATTGATAATTCTTTCATTGATAAGCATTACGGGAATCAAGAAATCATCTACTGCCAATATTATAATGGTTAGCATACAACTTTTGGGATTGTTCATTCTTATTGTGGTCGGGCTTGCAGAAACTGGCCCGCCAAAGGCTGAATTTTTTAAAGTTGAATCCTTTTCCGGTACTTTGGCGGCTACCGCAACCTTGTTTTTTGTCTATACAGGTTTTGAGCATATGGCTGCATTGGGTTCTGAAGTAAAAAACTCTGGCAAGACCATTCCTCGTGCCTTTCTACTGACAATGGTTTTTACAACCGTTATCTATCTGCTCATAGCTTTTACGGTACTTAACATTGCCGACCCGTCAGAACTGGCAAAAGTAGATTCGCCACTTTCACTTGCGGCATCAAATCTCAACAGTTGGTTGCCCGTGACATTGGCGGTCGCAGCACTTTTTGCTACTGCCAATGCGGCCTTTAGCGGTATTATCTCTATCAGCAGGCTGCTGTTTGGAATGGCAAGCGTGGGCGAACTTCCGAAATTTATGACCAAAACCAATGCACATAAAGTGCCGTGGGTTACTACCATTGTGGTTATGGCGGCAGTTGCGGGTTTTATGCTATTGGGCGATATTAAAATCGTAGCGGGAATGTCGTCATTGGGTGCGTTGCTCGTCTTTGTCGCCGTGAACATTGCCCTTATCGTATTGCGTTTCAGAGCACCAGATAAAGACAGGCCCTTTAAAGTTCCTTTATCTGTTGGGAAAGTTCCGATACTGCCAATTTTGGCGATAATCATAAGCCTCTCTTTGGTCATACAATTTGATTGGAAAGTTTATGCCGCGTTTGTGGGAGCGATTGTAGTAGGTATCTTGCTGGATTATTTTTTGGATAAAAGAGAAAAAAAAGATATAGACCCCGAAAAGGAAAAGGAATTGTTTAACCACTAATATATTTTTTATGGACTGGACATTTGAAGAATTTAGAGCAGAGCTTGACACCCTTAATCCATCGGTAAGAAAAAAGGCAATTGAAATTGCGAAAGAATTAATCGAAAAGGAAGACTTTTCAAAAGAAAAGGCCATCAAAAAAGCAATTGTAATGGCTGAAGAATGGTTTTACGATTTAGAAGGATAATAATTAATTAAAAACTATATAAAATGTTACAGATAATTGAGTTAAAGGAAAAAAATATTGTTGCAACAAAAGCTTCGGGCAAATTGAGAAAAGAAGACATCGAAAAAATCCATCCACTTATCCACGCTATACTGGACAAGGGGATGAAGGTTCGTTGGTATTTTGAGATGGACAATTTTACGGGTTGGGACTTGCCTAGTTTATGGGAAGACCTCAAAATGGATACGGCCCACGCCAGAGACTATGAAAAAATAGCAATGGTAGGAGATAAAAAATGGCAAGAATGGATAACCCAATTTATGAAGCCTTTTACCAACGCCGAAATTAAGTATTTCAATATAGACCAAAAGGAAGATGCCAAAAGTTGGATTGAGAGCCAGTAAGCTTACTTCCGTAAAAGACAGACGATGAATAAAAAGAATATTCTTATTACCATACTAATTGGGTTTGCCATAGGTGTTTTTATCCTTCAACCTTTGGGGATAACAATTTTCACGATTAGCAGTCAGAATTATGAAATTAATTGGTGGCAATATTTAATAAATAATTTCATTGAAATTGTGAATATCAATGGGAATCAAATTTTCGAGAATATTCTGTTTGGACTATTAGGTGCAAGTGTTGCTCTGATGTATTATTTCGGTAAAAGAGAAAAGGATATAGATAATAAATAGCGGTAAGTGGTTATGTGAAAGAGTGAAATTTTTTATTTAAAATAAATTAAGTGAAAACTTAATTAATAGCAGGCAGCTTTTATGATGCTTCTTAAAGCAAAATGATTAATAGCATTAAAAGCAAAAGTAGAAGCTGCTTTTTTTTAATTATACAATTAAAGATGGATATTATGAATGTTAAACATTGTATTTTAATAATCTTGTTGGTTAGTTATTATAAAGTAAACGCCCAAAAAATTTATACAACTGAAGAAGGTCATATTATGATGATGACTTTGGTTAACTCTAAACCCGTCAAGGCAGAAAGCCATAAATTGGCCTTATATCTTGATTATGATTCCAAAGTGGTTAATGGTGTACTCGACCTTAAGACTTTATCAACAGATATTCCTGAAATCAATACCATTTTACAACAGCAGGAAGCCCCTTTGATGCTTCGGTTCACGGGCACTATTCCATCACAGGATTTTTTATCAAAACGGCACGACCCTATCAACTTTAATTGGCTGATAGATGTTACTTATCAAGGAAAATCCTTTAAATCACAATTTAAAGCAACCATTACCCATATAGAACAAGGAGTAAGTATGTCCTGCTTGATAAGTGCAACCGGACAATTATTGGTTTCAAATACTGGTTTGGATTTCTTAATAGAGGGTATCGATGATACCATAGAAGTGCAGTTTGCGCAATTGGTGTTGAGATTGGAATAACTGTGAATTAAAATAAAATTATTATCAAACTAATGAAAAAAAAGAAAGTCAATTTAAGAGATTTGAATAAAACTTCTTCAGATACTCACAAGCGCAATGATGCCCACAACCAAAGCAGCGCAGAAAGCATAGTGAAATTTAAAGTTTATGTACCAGCAATTTTCAGCTTTGTAATGCTGATTATTGGCATTGCGATGGATTATTTTGACGTAGCATTTTTTAAAGATTGGATACGTATCGTCTGGTATGCAGTCGCATACCTTCCTGTAGGTTTTCCTGTGATAAAGGAAGGTTGGAACAGCATCAAAAATGGCGATTTCTTTACCGAATTTCTATTGATGTCCATCGCAACCATAGGTGCATTCGCCATTGGCGAATATCCGGAAGGTGTGGCAGTAATGTTGTTTTATGCGGTAGGCGAATTATTCCAAAGTGCCGCGGTTAAAAGAGCCAAAGGAAGCATCAAGGCATTACTGGATGTAAGACCCAATGAAGCTTTGGTTTATCGGGACAACAATTATGTTTCTGTAAATCCCGAAACCGTTGCTATTGGCGAAAAAGTGCAAGTACGTGTGGGCGAAAAAATTCCTTTAGATGGTATTTTATTGTCCGAAAAAGGCTCGTTCAATACCGCAGCATTAACGGGCGAAAGCAAACCTGATACCATTGCAAAAGGCGAAAAAGTATTTGCTGGAAGCATAAACTTGGACGGTGTAATTGAAATAAAAACTACTAAAGAATTTAAGGATAGTTCTATTGCAAGAATTTTGGATATGGTGCAAAACGCCACCGCACGGAAATCAAAGACCGAATTGTTCATTAGAAAGTTTGCAAAAATCTATACGCCTATCGTGGTATTCTTGGCAATTGCCTTGACATTTCTACCTTACTTTTTTGTGGACGATTATGTTTTTAGCGATTGGTTGTATAGAGCATTGATTTTCTTGGTTATTTCCTGTCCGTGTGCTTTGGTTATCTCTATTCCGTTGGGCTATTTTGGTGGATTGGGAGCAGCTTCAAAAAACGGGATTTTGTTCAAAGGCGCATCTTATTTGGATGAAATGACGAAGGTTAATACCGTTGTTATGGACAAAACAGGAACTGTAACCAAAGGTGTTTTTAAAATCAAAGAAATAAAAGCCATTGGCTGGAAAGAACCTGAATTTATGAAATACCTAATGGCGATGGAAGAACAATCTACCCATCCCATTGCCAAGGCAATTATGGATTATAAAGCCGATGGCGAAGATTTTCAAGCTTCCGAAGTAAGTGAAGTAGCAGGAAAAGGCTTAAAGGGAACAGTAAACGGCAAAACCGTATTGGTTGGGAATAAACCATTGATGATTTCAAACAATATCGAAGTTCCATCTGAAACCGACAACATTGTAGAATCTATCGTGATGGTTTCCATTGAAGGCAAATTTGCAGGCTATGTAATCATTGCAGACGAGTTAAAGGATGATGCCCACGAAGCCATTAATCAAATTCGGGAATCGGGTATTTCAAAAATCATAATGCTTTCGGGCGATAAGGATTCCATTACTCAACAAGTTGCCAAAGAAATGGGTGTAGATTGGGCAAAAGGTGGATTGCTTCCAGAAGATAAATTGAAGGAAGTCGAAAAACTAATGTCCGAAAATGACGGAAGAGTAGCTTTCATTGGCGATGGCATCAACGATGCCCCAGTATTGGCAGTAAGCGATGTTGGTATCGCAATGGGCGGCTTGGGAAGTGATGTAGCGATAGAAACGGCAGACGTTATCATCCAAACAGACCAACCGAGCAAAATTGCAAAAGCTATTAAAATTGGTCGTTCAACCAGACGTATTGTATATCAAAATATTGCGCTTGCTTTTGGAGTAAAAGCTGTGGTACTTGTTTTGGGTGCAGGAGGCCTGGCGACAATGTGGGAGGCTGTGTTTGCAGATGTAGGAGTGGCTTTGTTGGCTATCTTAAATGCTGTTAGATTACAGAAGTTGAAATGGTAATAATCAAAAACGATGTATCAAAAACAGAGAAATAAAAGAAATAAAAAGGTTAGTAAATCATCGAATAACAAAATCACAAAAAAAAGATAAGTTCAATGGGATTCTTGCAATAATCTTTGTGGTAATAACCGCATTCCTATTATACTATTTTGTGCTAAAAGGGAATATTCATAAGCATTGATTAACTGCGAGAATATAATTTTTGGGGTTACAGCAGATGAAGTGGAAGTGGTTGATTGGTTGGTTGGTTCATAGCAAAAATGATATTCTATGTTAGAAAATAGACGAAATAGACGAGATAGACGAAATAAAAAAAACACTAAAGTACCGTCTGTAAAAAATAGCATTACCAAAAAAGATAAAATAATTTGGATTGGTATTCTAATCGTTGTTATCCTGTTAATCTGCTTTGTACTGTTCTTACAGTTCCTAAAGTATTTTATATCTGTTTAGATACAACGCTTTTGCAATAGATGAACCGAATTCAGCAAATTCTACAAATCATTCAGCAAATAACATAATACATTAAAGTCTTTTAATCCTGAAATTTGCAGAGTACAAATTAGAATAGGACTATGGAGACAATTAACATATTTGAAACCAAAGAAAAGAGCCATAAACAAGGAATAAAAGAATCATTCCCGGTTACAGGAATGACCTGCGCATCGTGTGCAGCAAGCGTTGAATCTGTATTAAAACATACGAAAGGCGTTTTTGATGCAAGCGTAAATTTTGCCAATAGCTCTGTTCTTGTAGAGTACGACAAAGAGTTGAGTCCTAATCAACTTCAAAATGCACTTCGCGAAGTGGGCTATGATATTATCATTGATGCGGAGAATCCTTCGGAAGTACAACAAGAACTACAGCAAAAGCACTATCAAGACATAAAAAATCGCACTATTTGGTCAGCCATTCTTACGCTTCCAATTTTTGTATTAGGAATGTTTTTTATGCAATGGGAACCAGGTAAGTGGATTTCTTTACTATTGGCTTTCCCTATTCTATTTTGGTTTGGTCGTAGCTTTTTTATCAATGCTTTCAAGCAAGCCAAACACGGTAAGGCGAATATGGATACCTTGGTGGCCTTGAGTACCGGAATTGCATTTTTGTTTAGTGTTTTCAACACCTTTTTTCCTGAATTTTGGTTGAGTCGTGGTATCGAGCCTCACGTCTATTATGAGGCGGCTACTGTCATTATAACCTTTATTTCCTTGGGGAAACTCTTGGAAGAAAAGGCAAAATCCAATACCTCTTCAGCCATTAAAAAGCTGATGGGTTTACAACCCAAAACGCTAAAGATTATTGAGAATGGGGAAGAAAAGGAGATTCCTATTTCGACTGTGCAAGTAGGTCAAACTATTTTGGTAAAACCTGGAGATAAAATTCCTGTAGATGGGTTGGTGTCTAAAGGAAGCTCTTATGTAGATGAAAGTATGATTACGGGAGAACCAGTTCCAGTAGAAAAATCAGATGGTGGAAAAGTATTTGCGGGTACGGTAAACCAAAAAGGTAGTTTCCAATTTATTGCTGAAAAAGTAGGTGGAGAAACCTTGCTTTCCCAAATCATTAAAATGGTTCAGGAAGCCCAAGGAAGTAAAGCACCTGTACAGAAACTAGTTGATAAAATCGCAGGAATATTTGTTCCGATTGTATTAGGGATTTCTGTTATTACCTTTATTGTTTGGATGTCGGCTGGAGGGGATAATGCATTTTCACAAGCCTTGTTGACATCTGTAGCAGTATTGGTTATAGCCTGTCCTTGTGCGTTAGGTTTGGCAACACCTACTGCCATTATGGTGGGTATTGGTAAAGGTGCAGAAAACAATATTCTTATAAAAGATGCCGAGAGTTTAGAACTCGGTCATAAAGTGAATGCGGTCATTCTCGACAAAACAGGCACAATTACAGAAGGGAAACCGTTAGTAACTGATATACTTTGGAAGGATAAACTTGAAAATCAAAATCAATACAAACAAATTCTTTTGGCAATAGAAGCACAATCAGAACATCCTTTGGCTGAAGCGGTAGTCAACCACTTAAAAAATGAAAATATTGAAAAAGTGGATATTGCTTCGTTTGAAAGTATTACAGGGATGGGTGTGAAAGCTCAAGCAAAAAATGGGTCGAAATACTATGTGGGGAATCATAAACTAATGTTTGAGAAAAATATTCAAATTGACGCTACCTTAATGCAAACAGCAGAAAGCCTCGAAGAGCAAGCGAAAACAGTCATTTTCTATGGAAATGATGAACAAGTGCTGGCGATACTCGCTATTGCAGACAAGATTAAGCAAACTTCAAAAAAGGCCATAGCAACGCTTCAAGAACGAGGCATTGATGTCTATATGCTTACAGGAGATAATAATAAAACCGCATCTGCTGTCGCAAAACAATTAGGAATAACAAATTACCAAGGCGAAGTGATGCCTTCAGAGAAAGCAGCTTTTGTGGAAAAACTGCAAGCTGATGGTAAGATAGTAGCTATGGTTGGTGATGGCATCAATGATTCCCACGCTTTGGCACAAGCCAATGTGAGTATCGCAATGGGTAAAGGTTCAGACATAGCAATGGACGTCGCGAAAATGACCTTGATAACATCAGATTTGCAATCCATTCCTAAAGCGTTGGAACTATCAAAAAGAACCGTATTGGGCATACGTCAGAATCTATTTTGGGCGTTCATCTATAATATTATTGGAATCCCAATTGCGGCAGGAGTTCTGTATCCAGTAAATGGGTTCTTATTAGACCCAATGATTGCAGGAGCAGCAATGGCATTCAGTAGTGTCTCTGTAGTTGCAAATAGTTTAAGACTTAAACGAGTAAACCTTTAATATTAATTATAAATTCAAATACGATGAAAACTTTAAAATTTAAAACGAATATCAATTGTGGTGGTTGTGTTTCAAAAGTAACTCCTTTTTTAAATAAGCAAGAAGGTGTTGAAAGTTGGAAAGTGGATACCGCCAATCCTGATAAAATTTTAACCATAGAAAGTGATGGTGCTTCAGAAGAAGATATAAAGACAACATTGCAAAAAGTAGGCTTTAAAGCTGAACCTGTGGATTAATTCCTCTTTCAATATGGCTTATGTTTTAATTTAGGTTGTGATTCTCCTGTTTGTTATTCATTTTTATCGAAAAGCAAAACGTCGGAGAGTCCAACCTTTTCCATATCATTGGCACAAATTATTGTTGGAGAATGTTCTTTATTATAGAAATCTTTCTAAAGGCAGGCAACTTGTTTTTCAACAACGGATGATGCAGTTTTTAAGTGAGGTTTATATAGAGGGTGTACAGTTTGAATTGGAAGAATTAGACAAAATTTTGATTGTAGTAAGTGCTGTGATTCCTGTTTTTGGCTTTAAAGAATGGCATTACACTAATTTAAGTGGCATCCTTCTATATCCAGATAACTTTAATGAAGATATGCAATTTGGCAGTAAGGATAACGCGCGCAATATTGGTGGAATAGAATGGAGCGGTAGGTTTAGTTTAAGAATCAATTAAGATGGAACTCATAAATAATACTTAAATCTTAACTGTCAGAAAAGCAATCCGTAAAATGGAATGTTTTTTCTGTTACATTTGTTCGATTATTCAAGAATGGGAAAGAAGATTCAAATAGCGATTATGATAATTATCCTCGGCATTTTTTTAGTGCCGACAAGTGTATTAGCGCATATTAATCTTACCTATCAATCTGAAAAAAGTAGTTGTTCAGATAAGGCGGAACCTTCCAATAGCGATTGTTGTAAAAATCATAAAAGTAAGGACAAAGAAGAAAAGGATTGTGATGGCACTTGCGGTAATCTTTCCTGTCACTGTCCTTCCACAACTACTTTGAATATAAATTATCCTTCGGTTTCCGATGAAACAAACACTGTTGTTATTGCTGCTTTCAAAAACCTTTGGAACTACACTAAACAACAGCCAAAACCTGTTTATTTCCAGGTTTGGTCCCCTCCAAAATTAAGCTAGTTCCCCTTCTTGACAGCCACAGGTGCGTCAAATTGAAAACATATCTCTTGTTTTCAACAATCAATTTTATCACACAAATTAAATCGTTTTACAAATGAAATCAATGTTCAATATATTGATAATGCTTTCGGTAGTACTATCAGCCACTTCGGGCTTCGCCCAAATAAAAAATCCTAATACAGAAACCGTGAAAATTCTCGGGAACTGTGATGCCTGTAAAACTGCCATAGAAAAAGCAGGGAACCTTAAAAACGTCGCCATAGTGAACTGGAATAAAGATAGCAAAATGGCGGATATAACTTTCGATTCCAAAAAAACAAATCGCGACGAAATACTAAAACGCATTGCATTGGCAGGTTATGACAGCGACGAATACTTGACACCAGATACTGCGTACGCGCAACTTGCGGAATGCTGCAAATATGAAAGGCTAAAAAAAGAGCCAATAATGGCTGCGGACAACACTAAAATGGATATACCATCTACTGAAAACCAAACAGATATGGCTAGGTCTGAAATGAAGGAAACAAATCCATTGGACGCATTATTCAATAGTTATTTCTCGCTAAAAGACGCCTTGGTAAAAACCAATCCGACGGAAGCTGTTGCAAAATCATCGGAATTATTGATCGCCTTGAAAGACTTGAAAATAGAATTGCTAAAAGCAGAAGAACAAACCACTGTAAGTAAAGTAATGCCTTCATTGATGGATACCGCAAAAAGTATTTCTGAAACCAAGGATGTTGCAAAACAACGCGACACTTTCAAAGTGCTGTCAAAAAATATGCACGAGCTCATTCCTTTTTACAATACCAATGAAACCCTTTATTATCAATACTGCCCAATGCAGGATGCCAATTGGCTGAGCAAGGACAAAACCATTAAAAATCCCTATTACGGTTCACAAATGTTAAGCTGCGGCTCTACCGTGGAAACCATTAATACTAAAAATTGAAATTCAATAAAAATTTAATTTTTATACCAAAATGAAAAAAATAATCATAATATTCCTGTTTCTCGGAACGCTTTCCATAGAGGCACAAAATATAGTGCGCTACGACCTTTTTGTGCGCGATACCATTGTTAATTTTACAGGTAAGGAAAAGCGCGCCATTGCCGTAAATGGACAGATCCCAATGCCAACGCTCACGTTTACAGAAGGCGACATTGCTGAAATTTATGTACATAATGAGTTAGATGAAGAAACTGCGCTACATTGGCACGGTCTGTTTTTGCCCAATAAGGAAGATGGAGTTCCCTATTTGACCCAAATGCCCATTCCACCTCATACGGTCCACAAATATACCTTCCCAATCACTCAGCACGGAACCCATTGGTATCACAGTCATTTTGGGCTACAGGAACAGATAGGAATGTATGGTTCTATGATTTTGAAGAAAAGACCCGATAATAAAACCTTCAGAAAAGGCATTGACGACTTGTCTACCATTCCGATCGTTTTGAGCGAATGGACCGACTATAAACCAGAAAATGTACATAGAATGCTTCACAACGCGTCAGATTGGTTTGCGATTAAAAAGGGAACCACTCAAAGTTATGGAGAAGCTGTAAAAGCCGGACATCTTAAAACGAAACTTCGCAACGAGTGGAAGCGTATGAACGCTATGGATGTAAGCGACGTTTATTATGATATATTTCTTATCAATGGCAAAAGTGAAAATGACGATACTTCCCTGAAAGGTTTAAAAGCCGGAGATAAGGTGCGTCTGCAAATTTCAAATGGAGGTGCTTCCAGCTATTTCTGGCTTACGTATGCCGGCGGAAAAATAACCGTGGTGGCCAATGACGGTAATGATGTAGAACCTGTGGAGGTCGATAGACTGCTTATTGCAGTATCTGAGACCTACGATGTGGTAGTTAACATTCCTGCAGATAATACGGCTTTTGAGTTTTTAGCAACACCAGAAGACCGCACCAAATCTGCTTCCATCTATTTGGGAGAAGGCATTAAACAGCTCACGTCGCCACTACCAAAACTTAAATATTTTGAGGGTATGGAAATGATGAATGGAATGATGAAAATGAATGGGGACCTCGATCAAATGGGAATGAAAATGAGTATGCAACAAATGGATATGAACGTGGTGATGTATCCTGAAATAACAGGCCCTGCGGATAACGGAAAAAGCAAGAAGATGGATATGGAAGGCGAAGAGTCTACTGGTCATAAAATGGACGAAATGGATGGAATGAAGATGAACGAAGAAATGTACAAAAGCAATGAGCTTTCAGACATCACAACACTCAATTACGCTATGCTCAAATCGCCTACCAAAACTACACTTCCCGAGGACGCACCTGTAAAGGAACTGCATTTTACACTTACGGGAAACATGAACCGCTACGTTTGGAGTTTGGATAATAAAGTGATATCAGAAAGCGACAAAATCCTGATAAAAAAAGGTGAAAAAGTAAGGATTACCATGTATAATAATTCAATGATGCGCCACCCGATGCACTTGCACGGACACGATTTTAGGTTGCTCAACGGTCAAGGGGATTACGCTCCGCTAAAAAACGTGGTGGATATTATGCCTATGGAAACTGATGTCATCGAGTTTGAAGCCAATGCTGAAGGTGATTGGTTTTTTCATTGCCACATATTGTACCATATGATGAGCGGGATGGGTAGGGTTTTTAGTTATGAAAACCAAGAGCCCAATCCATTGATTCCAAATCCAGAACTTGCATTAAGAAAATTAAAGGGCGATGACAGGGAATTTCATTTAATGGCAGAAAACGATTTTGCTACAAATGGAAATGATGGGGAGTTAATGATACAGAGCACTCGTTGGAGTTTTGGCACCGAATGGCGTTTAGGCTATAATGATATGCACGGATATGAAACAGAAACCCATATAGGACGGTATATTGGAAAAATGCAGTGGCTGATGCCATTTGTAGGCTTTGACTGGCGCAATAGAAAATTGGGACATAATGAGATTGAGGAAAACCTCTTTGGTCAAAAAAACACAAAAAATAAGCGTGCATTAGTTAGTATAGGTGTCAATTATACCCTGCCAATGTTGGTCATAGCACAGGCCGAAATATTCTCAGATGGTAATGTAAGGCTGCAATTTGAGCGAAAAGACATTCCCCTCACGCAAAGATTGCGTATGAATCTAATGTGGAATACAGACAAGGAGTATATGGGAGGATTGCGATATATCGCAACACGAAATGTGGGAATTACTGCCCATTACGATAGCGATATGGGGTTTGGAGCAGGACTTAATTTGAATTATTAATAGTAATTTGAGGAGCACTTATTAGTTTATAGACAATAAAATATTCGATGTGCCTATTATTGCCGTAGATTCATTATCAGACGTATCATTGTAAATGTGATATTTGACAACTACCAAAGACTCTTATTAGAAGATTATAACACGATTATAATCAGCTTCTTTCGTATAAAGTTTGCCTGAAAGTCTAAGATGGTTTTTAAATTACTGTACCGATACAATTTCTGCAGCATTAATAGATGTATTGTATCGCCTGCAATGTTACCAAAGCTATGGTGCGCTATGCGCATAGTTAGATGTTTATTGATTTTGGCCTTTTTCAATTCAGGGAAAATAAAATCGTCCTTACTTCTTTTATCATCTTTATATTGGTTTAAATCTATAGTGCTATTTCAGAAATTTTTAATGATAGAAGCGTGGAATTTTTATGCATTGTGTAAGCAAATAATATAGAAGGAAGGTAAACTCATAGAATACTTCCTTCAAGTGACTACTGGATAATGCCAACACTTTTATCCCCAGCATATTTATTTCGTTTCGTTTTGACCTGAGATTTTATCTCCCGTTTGGGAACTGCCGCAATATTGTTTAATCTAAATTCACAAGCGATGTATTTACAGCAGGATGGATTCTACACGACGTCTGGAAAACGCTATTATCCCAAATGATAAAATCGAAAAAGGGTATCGGGAAATTATGGCCATATTACAGATGAGCTGTTTATTTTAGAAACTGAATAGCTATTGATGGATGCAAACTTGAAATATAAAAAATGCTCTATTAACAGAAATGCCAGGTTTTCGTTATACCTAACGATTTGAATCTATTAAAGCAATATAACCGTGAATTCTATTTCAGATTTCGGAAAATTAATTTTAAATAAACAGCTAGATAATGTTAATTGTTTCTGAAAAAAACGTATATTTGTTTAGAATCGGTCTAAATAGTGATGCGAATTAGATAACACACACGGTTAGAAAAGTAGCTTGAGAGCTGCCGTTCAATTCTTAAACACCGTTGGTTCAATATCTATTACGCTTTGAGAGTGACTAATAACATTGGACTGGAAATTTTAATGGCTTGTAAAACAGTGAATTGATTGATTTTTATGGGGAGTTCTCAATATTTTTTTAGAGGTCAGTAGTTAGTTGCATATAATTCATTAATATGATTATCAGTGATATAAAGAATTTTCCCTTTGTCTGTTCGAGCCTTTCGACTTCGTTCAAGATAAACTAAAGACGAGAACTATTGGACCTTATTAATTACGTTTCGACTGCGCTCAACGAGACATACGCTAGAATAATCAAAGTTTGAATATGGATCTACCGACCTCTATTTATTTTAATTATACTTTTTAGAGACTGGTAAATGCTTAACTAGAATGTAAAATAAATATTAAAGGTATTTATAATCAAGAGGATTCAAATAGAATCTTGATTAAAAATACTGCAAATTCTAAAATGTTCGAAATGAAAAAATACACACTTCCCTTTTTTCTAATAGTCCTTTTGCTCTTACTTTCTACTCTTTTAATTTCAAGTTATAAGGATAATTCAGACGGCGTGTCTGCCAGTGGACTTGAAGATATTATCCAAGAAACTGGGAAAATGGAGTACCCAGCAGAGTGGATGTACAACCAGCGTGCCTACCCAAACAACTATATCAATAAAGAGGCTTATAAAGAAGCCATTGTTCAATCAAGACAAATCCAGGCCAACAGATTGCCTGAAGTGGCTGGGCAATGGTCATTCGTAGGACCATTGAACACGGGCGGAAGAATTACTGATGTTGCAATTGCCCCTGATAATGACAACCATCTTTACGTTGCCACGGCTACGGGTGGCATTTTCAGAAGTTATGACCTTGGCGTAAACTGGATTCCAATTTTTGACAATGAAGCAAAAATGTCTATTGGGGATATTGCTATTGCACCCTCTAGTCCACAGCGAATTTATGCGGGAACGGGGGAAGCAAATGGAAGCGCCACCGATGGAGCTTATTTTGGCGATGGAATTTACAGAAGCGACGACGCCGGCGATTCTTGGACGAACGTCGGTTTGCCTGAAAGCAATCATATTGGCAGAATTGTAGTGGATCCCACAGACCCAGATCGTGTTTTTGTGGCAGCTACTGGAGAATTATACGGTACGAATAGCGAGCGGGGAATTTATAGAACCCTAAACGGAGGTGGAAGTTGGGAACAGGTGCTGTTTGTGACCGATTCAACAGCAGCAATAGATGTTGCGATGAATGTGGTAAACACCAACATTCTTTACGCTTCCATGTGGGAGCGAACCCGTAAACCTTGGGAGCGTGATTATGCAGGGGTATCCTCCGCAATCCATCGCTCTATGGACGGTGGCACCACGTGGACACGGTTGGGTGAAGCCAACGGGCTGCCTGCTCCAAATGTACAAACGGGAAGAATAGGGATTGCTGTTTCGGAATCCGATCCTTCTACGGTTTATGCACGTTACACCACTAATAAAGTAACTAACGAATTCGACGGCCTGTATAAAAGTATTGACAATGGCGATAATTGGACATTGGTAACTCCAGCGAGTGCTTTAAGTGGCATTGATGCTAATTTTGGCTGGTATTTCGGAAATCTTCGTGTAAATCCAACCAATTCATCTGAAGTATATATTGTAGGGCTTGAGATTGCAAAATCTACAGACAGTGGTGCTTCTTGGCAGACCTTACCAGGTATGCATGTAGATCATCACGCTCTGGATTTTTCAAGGACCAACAGTGATTTTATGCTTGCCGGTAACGATGGTGGGGCTTATATTTCAAATAATGGAGGTAACAGTTGGAGTAAGTTCTTAAACCTTCCCATAACGCAATTTTACAACATTGAAGTTGACAGGACGCAACCAGAAAGACTTTACGGTGGAACACAGGACAACAATACGATAAGAACAATGACTGGTGGAGCGAGTGACTGGCACTCCATTTGGGGTGGTGATGGTTTTCACGTAAATGTTGATCCGGTGGACAATAATTACATTTACGTGGAGGCGCAATATGGAAATTTGGGTCGGAGCATCGATGGGGGAGACAGTTTCAATTATGCCACCAATGGAATTAATGGAAACGACAGGAACAACTGGAACACCCCGGTTATAATTTCGCCTTTTGACCACGAAATTCTTTATTACGGAACCAATAGATTATATACTTCCAACCGAGCTTCAAACTGGACTGTGATCAGTCCAGACTTAACGGACGGCATTCATCCCAGTGGTTCTATGGCTTTCGGAACGCTTACCGCAATCGCTTCTTCTTATAACAATCTCGATGTAATTTATACTGGAAGCGATGATGGAAATGTAAATGTAACTTTTGATGGTGGCGCTACTTGGACAGATGTAAGCACAGGCTTGCCAGACCAATATATTACTTCTATCGCGATGGTTCCAGATGATGATATGACTGCATACGTTACGGTTTCTGGTTTTAAATACTTGGAATATACCCCGCACGTTTTCAAGACCACGGATGGCGGAGAAAACTGGACAGACATTTCTTCTAACTTGCCGAATTTGCCCATTAACGACATTATTACTTATTCAGAGGAAAATATACTTCTTGTAGCGACAGATTTGAACGTGTGGTTTTCGATAGATGATGGGGAAAGTTGGGATATTTTGGGTAATGGGCTACCCCAGACCATCATTATGGACTTGAAGCTGCACGAACCAACACAAACGCTTTATGCTGGAACTTTTGGACGGGGAATGTTCAGTTTTGACAATGTGGTTAACTTTTGTCTAGGCGTTGGCGACAATGAATTATCAGCGAGTTCCATCATACTACATCCCAATCCAGCGACCTCGGAATTTACAATTTCGCAAACTTTATCTTCGGAAGGAAGTATCCAGCTTTTTGATATTTCAGGTAAAAAAATAAAAGAGTTGTTTCGTGGGGATTTTGGAGCACATAAAAACATCAGAGTAAGAACTGATGGAATTGCCTCTGGAGTTTATTTGGTGAAAGTGAGAGTTGGGAATCAATTTGTTGCGAAGAGGCTTGTGATAAAGTGAGTAATGGGAAATGTTGGCAGAGGAGAACATACCCAAGATCCAAGAAATAGATCGGTAACGGCATTAAAATGTATCATAGAGACAGATAGTTTTTAAAAGTTAATAATGTGTGCAAGTTTTGTTGTCATTGTGGATTGGCTGCCTTTCCATATCAATCTGGCAGTAGCGTGAAAGGAAAGATGAAAACGCAACAAATTCAGGTGGCGTTCTTAAGGGTTCCTTTTCCGGAGTTGTTAAAAACAATGATAATGGCCAGATTGAAATGACCAATGGGATCTTTGATCTGAGTTTTTGATACGTGTAGATTAGTTTATCTATTCTTTTTCAGTATTGTCCGAGAATAGAGACAAGACCGCTGGCGCTACAGGAATCAAGAGCCAAGATTAAAGCGTAAACCTCTATAAATGTACGTTTTAAAATTTAATGATAGACGAACTTGCGATATATCGATTATGATTTTAAATGTCGCATAAATACTCCTTAAAATCTATATCGGCATTATACCTCAAGGAAATAGACAGGACATTATATATTTAAATTGGTATTATTTCGGTTTTGTGACTGAACAAAATGAAAATGAAGGTCATACTTAAAAAACTCCCCAAAAGTTATTATTGGCTTGGACTTACCGAGATCATAGAATTTTAATCGGACAACAATGATTTTTTTTAATGAAGCCCACTGTAAAAAAACACAGTGGGCTTTTTGATTGTTATATTCTATTCTACTTTATGCTACAAATATTTTATTGGCAAGTCTTCTTTTTGATCTTAAAATATTAAAGTGTAGTTGCTTAGTATACCGTTGTCGGGATGTTTTGCGGAACGAAACGGAACGACTGACGAACACCTTTTTACCTGCCTACCGTGAGGTTAATGGGTTAACTAAGTGTTGTGATGTATACGGAATCGAGGGTAAAGGTCAGTGCAATAGGTAGTTTTAATAATGGTAATTTTGAATTCTATATAAATTTTAGACCAGATTATCATGTCGTGCTTCAAGCCTTTAGTTCCGAGCAGTTTGAACCAATACAGCTAGAGCTAAAGCCTTGGTGTACAATGTTATATGGAAGCCGTGATTTTTTTTGAAATGTCTATTTTTTTGTTGATAGTTTACAGTGTGCAGCCACATTCTATGATCAAGTCTATGATCAAATCGATGATCCTTATAGCAAATTTTTGGGCATGATATTTACTTGGATAATTTACATTTTCAGTACTACCTTTAATTTATCAAACAGCTGCTTATGTTTTTCTGGATTGTTGTTTTTAGTTTATTAAGATTTAACTGTTTCCATTTCACACCAGGAAATTCCGAAAACGGATAAATGCTCCAATTTGGGGTGAGGTTTTTAAAACTCAGAAGAAAATTTTTATCATCTTGGGTCAGTTCTTGATTAACGATTTCAACCAATTCCATACGGGTTTTCTCATAATCTTCGTAAGAAAAGTCGTCACTGGCCATTCCCTCAAATTGATTTTGGAATGCAGTCTGCTGGTCGAGCAGATGCGGATTGAGCATTTCATTAATTGGTCTTTCACTGCATAGAAGCATCAGCAGAAATCCTTTTTTGATCTCTTTGGTAAATCCCTCATTCTGCAAAAGGTACTTTACGTCGAATAAATCTCTTGGATGCTGACGATCTAAGGCCGCACATATCTTCCCGCCATATAATTGCCCTATAGAAACGCTGGATATTTCACAGAAAGCTTCAAAGGTTTCTTGTGCTTTTGCACATAAGATTCTGGTTTCAGCATTTCCAAACAGACCACGGTTCATCACACTTACTTCAACTTTAACCACGACATTTTTAACACTAACGATCAGTTTAAATTCCTTCTCCTTAACATCAATTATTGAATCTGGTATGATGTTTCGGATATTATCTGCAACTGTGTTGAGTCCTTTAAGAATGTTAGTCAATGAGGTACTTCTGTCCTCTATTGGAATATAGGTCAGATCAATATCAACCGACAGCCTTAACATATCCCTGACGAAAAGATTAATACAGGTTCCACCATGTAAAGCGAATATTTCCACTTTAGCTACTTCTGGCAATATTTGTAGTAATAGCTCTACCTGTTTTTCATACATCCTTTTTTTCATATCTACTATATTTGGGGAACCGTTATCTGATACTTAGATATATATATACCGTTTTTAACAAGGCTTCGTTTTCCTTTTCCCAGATCTATTTTATCCGTTTTTATATATTTGAACCATGCGTGTCCTGCTTTTTCAGCATAATACAGGAATAGTCGTTTTACCTTTACAGAAGTACATTGACTGAGCAACACTTCCACTTTCTGTGGTACCAGATTGTTCAATCCTTCCATCAGTTCATAACATTCTTTAAATTCTGCTTCTTTATTGGCAAGGTATAGACATTCCATTATGGCACGGGGCGCTCCCGATATTTTGATATTAAAATTACCGACCGTGTAATCTATTAATCCCATCTCGGGAGGCAACATCGAAGTTGTATGATATGCGATTTCTACTTCCCAATCATGCTTGACAAACCATGTAGGCAGTTGCTCTTTGACAGTTCCGAAGACGGTGGCTTTACGAGTGTCCATTTCGAGATAATGTGATCTACCGGATAATGCCAAGGCTGTTTTTCCTCCGGGATGTACAGAAGTCTTGGCATATTCCTGTAAAGCATATATTGCTCCTAGGTAGGTTACCGTATCACCGGAACGTACCATAGCACCGCTCCCTATTGAGGTAAGCCAGTTACTTTTCCGATAGGCTTTTTGAAGATCGTAACTGTAACCATTAGCTGCCATCCATTTGGATAGATAGACAACCCCTGTTGGTAGTTCAGTCATTAATCTGTTTATTTTACTTGGTATAACAGTATTCATACTTCTTTTTTTAGGAGCAAAATAAACCACCAGAGGGTTTGTTTATTTTAGACGATATAAAGGTAGTATAAATACCGTAAACAAGACAATAGTAAACCTTTGTACTGAGTACAAACTTAGAACATTGGTGAAAACAAGGGTTATGTGAAAATGGTCTGTTTGGTCTTAGAGGGTCGTCTTTGGTTAAATATTATTTTCCGAGTTCTTGCGCGTTTCCATTTTATCTTCATTATATCCAATGTCAGAGAACTCTCCAATAGCAAAGCTTTGTTTTAGCGGAGTTAATGGTTTGCTAAGTTGTTGTGATGTTTACCGAACCGAGGGCAATGGCAAAAAGCATTGGCAATAATTTGATGTTACTTTAATGGAAAGACTGAATGCTTATTAAATTTTTGCTTATGCTGCGCCTTTCGACTGCGCTCAAGATAAAGTACACCGTAGGCTCTTGCGATTGAAGGAGTGTAGCCTGCGGAACGAGAGAAAGAGTAAGTGCCGGAGGTGGGGCGTTTGGTTATTTACTATTAGCTTTGTTTCTTCGATTAATTGAGATATTTATACGTTCTTGATGTTTTGAAGCATTCGGAGGGGGATTTATAATTTTTGGATGGATCTGTCATTTAAATGTGACTTCTATGCGGAATCCCGTAAAAAAACATGATTTATTTATTTTATGTTTGAAGGGGATGATGAGGTATTAACCTATTGTTCTTAAATAGATGTTTTAGGATATAAGTTTAATTAAGAAGGAACGCGAGAGGACTCGCGCACCAGCCGGGGGTTTTGATAAAATATACAGAACGAAACGGAACGACTTCCCTGCCGTGAGGTTAATGGTTTAACTAAGTGTTTTGATATGTTCTGAGGTGAGGGCAAGGGCAAAAGCATAGGCAATAATTTGACGTTACTTTAATAGGAAAGACAGAATGCTACTTAAATAATTGCTTATGCTGAGGGGAACCGTAGGCTCTTGCGATTGAAGGAGTGTAGCCTGCGGAACGAGAGAAAGAGTAAGTGCCGGAGGTGGGGCGTTTGGTTATTTACTATTAGCTTTGTTTCTTTCGTAGAATTCATATTTTTTGGATGGTATTGTAATGAAATGTTACTTCATTGAGGAATCCCGTAATAAAATTAGATTTTTTTATGGTAGGTTTGAAGGTGATACTGTAGTATTACCAAATTGTACTTAAATAGACGTTTTAGAATTTAAGTTTAATTAGGAAGGAACGCGAGAGGACTCGCGCACTAGCGGGGGTAATTGATGAAGGGTTTTGCTTTCAGGAAATTACCTATCGATATTTGGATGTTTTTCCTATTCCATTAATGAAAAATAATGGGAAGGGCTTATTTTAAAACTATAAAAGGATGCCGATACTGCATTCCGACAAACTTATTTAACATTAAATAATTTTAATATACACAGCTATGAAAAGTCTAGTTACTTATTTGGCTAATTCTCAAACGCAATTCATCAACCTTATAAGAATATCCATATTCATTGTGATGGCTTGGATTGGCGGATTGAAAGTTTACCAATACGAAGCAGATGGCATTGTTCCGTTTGTCGCAAACAGTCCGCTGATGTCATTTTTTTATGACAAACCAGCACCGGAATATATGGACTATAAAAATCCTGAAGGCAAAACCGTTCAAAAGAACATTGATTGGCACAAAGAAAATAGAACCTATCTTTTTTCTTATGGTTTGGGAACCGTTATTGTAATAATCGGGACCCTCACCTTGCTCGGAATATGGTATGCAAAAATAGGTTTGGTTGGTGGCCTCTTAACCTTTGGGATGTCCATTGTAACCCTAACCTTTTTAATTACCACCCCTGAAGTATATGTGCCAGACCTTGGTGGCGATTTTCCCACCCCGCAACATGGCTTCCCTTATTTATCAGGAGCCGGAAGATTGGTACTCAAAGATATCATCATGCTTGCAGGCGGATTGATCGTTGCTTCCGAAAGTGCCAAACGAATCGTGAAAACATGACAGAAAGAAAAGCATTCTTAAAACTGGGTGTATTTACCATAAAAAGCAACAACAATGAACCTTAAAGCATTAAATAAATTAACGGAATCCAATAACAAGACCGCTAAAATGCCCGTGTTGTTCCTGGGTCATGGTAGTCCGATGAATGCCATTGAAGAGAATGAATTCGTTTTGGCATTTAAAAAATTAGGGAAGGAGTTGGTGCGGCCAAGTGCCATTCTTTGCATTTCGGCACATTGGGAAACCAAAGGCACCTTTGTAACGGCCATGCAAAACCCGCCAACAATACACGATTTTGGGGGTTTTCCGCAAGCTTTGTTCGATGTTCAATATCCTGCGCCCGGAAGTCCGGAATTGGCAGTAGAAACCAAAAAAATCATTACCAAAACCGATGTTGGCTTAGACAATAAATGGGGACTGGACCACGGATCGTGGAGCGTAGTGAAGCATTTATACCCCAATGCGGATATTCCGGTAATACAAATGAGCATAGATTATTCGCAACCAGCAAAATATCATTATGAACTGGCAAAGGAAATTAGCGTCCTTCGCCAGAGAGGAGTATTGATAATTGGAAGTGGAAATATAGTGCATAACCTACGTTTGGTAGATTGGAAAAAATTAAATGAAGAGTTTGCTTTTGATTGGGCAACAGAAGCCAATGAAATGATGAAAAGGCACATTTTAAGTGGCGACCATCAAAAACTGATCAATTTTAAATCACAGGGAAAGGCCTTTGATCTAGCCATCCCCACACCAGAGCATTATTTGCCGCTACTTTATACCCTGGCATTAAAGGAGGAAAACGAAAAAATAACCTTATTCAATGACAAACCTGTTGGCGGTTCTTTATCCATGACTTCCTTAAAAATCGAAACAGCGTAAACCCCAAAGGTAGCGAAGGTTGAAAGGAAATTGAATAACAGGTCCCAATCAAGAAAAAATTGTAGGATTTGAGAACCTTGGATGGGAACTGCAACCAAAAAGACCTTTTTTAGGAGATAAGAAAGTTGTTTTTATTATTGACGGAAGTGCCATAAGTTACGCTGAAAGCTATATGAGTTTTATTGAAGGCTATCATTTAGCAACCATAGTTGGCCAACCAACCGCAGGCACAAATGGCAATGTAAATCCTTTTACCCTTTTAGGAGATTTCACTATTAGTTGGACAGGAATGAAAGTGGTAAAACACGATGGTTCTCAGCTTCACAGCGTTGGAGTGCTTCCTGATATCTATGTCAGTAAATCAATTGAAGGAGTTAAATCAGGAAAAGACGAGTTTTTAGAAAAGGCAATAGAGGTCGTCTTGAATTAATTGAACTAGAAAGTTTATAGATTCCAAGATTAACCACGCAGAAAAGCCAGCAGGTAATAACTAAGCATTCCCCGATATATCGGGTCAGCCTGTGTGGTCGGTACGACCCAACATGAATGCAGTGTTGACTGAACCGGTGCGTGTTTTTCCTGATCTGGGATCGATGGTGTCTTTTTTTGTCAAGGAACCAAAGTGCGAAATTGACACTTTAATTTCTAGAAGGAAAAGCTTTCGATAAAATTCGAATTAGTACTTCACAAAACGCAGGTAAATATGAATACCAGGTTTTTGTTTTCGGGTGTTGGGTTTCAGGTTTGTGACAACCTCGTCATTTCTTCCATAAGTGCATCCGGAGGTAATCCTTTGGTGAGATTTTCTAAGGAGGCCTTGGAGTTTTCTTTCATTTGATAGGCTGGTCTTCCTGTTATTTGGAGGTCTTCTACGTTTTTAATGGTGGTTTCCATTGCCACGATATTTAACAATCTTCTCATTTGATCTGAGTTTAAATGCGGGGTGCCTTTTGCTTTTAGGAAAGTACTAAAATATTTTACGTATTTCATGACTTAGGATTTGTTCCAAAATTATGGAATATTTCCAAGATGGGTTGTTTTGGTTTTGAAAAATTTTGCCAAAGGTTCTATAAAGATTGAAAACGAATTGTTAGAAATGAGGGCCAGCAACTTAAAATTATAACAGGTTCACAAAGGGAAGAAGCAAACAAATAATTTGCTGCGCCTACAATCCAAAAGTCTCTATAAACTCTCTTTTTCTAATCCTTTCCATATAGCTTTTCTCTCCTAGTATACGATTTTCAAGAATTTCAATAAAGGGAAGATGGTCAATGTTATTTTTTTGTTGAATATGGTTTTGTATTTGCACCAACTCATTGATTCTTTCTCGTATTCTAGGGATTTCGCTTCCTGAGAATACCATTCCTTGATCCCAGAAATCCAAACGCTTAAAATCTTCGACATGTAGACCTTTGTCCAGAAGAGCGTCGAGAAATTTTAGTTTTTGATATTTATATTTGGTAATTATAATCCGATATATTTTTATCCATACTTCTTCATCTTTACTTTTTGTGAGGTGCGAAAACAGGAATTCAATTCCTTTGATATCGTTATGAACAAAGAATTGGTGCAGGTAATCATCGTAGAGATAGTGCCTGTCAGAGCTCAGGAAAAAGTTGAGGATCTGGGTCATAATCTCTTCATAGTTCTCCAGGTTCCATATCCTGTCAAAATTATACACGGATAGTTCTCTGCGTTTTATTATATCACGTTCACTAAAAGTGAATTTCAGTAAATCCGACATAAATTGAGGGTTTATTGTCAGTATGATTTTCAATAAATCTAAATCGTAATCAAAGTAGGTATCTTGCTTATGAAAGGTTTTATATATGGTTTCTATATCCCGGATTCTTTTCGTAAATACTTCGGAATATTCTTTAAAAACATATACAAAAAAGGCTTTATCTCCGTGCAAGGATTTTCCATTCTCCAATTTAAACTTGATAATGTCAATAAAACGATTGATTTCTTTTGATTTGTCATATCCTAAGTGATCGATTTTTTTAAGTAAATTGTCCAAATGCCATATATCTATAAAATCGTCGCTTTCCAAAATTTGTCTAAAAAGTTCGTAATCTAATTTTGTAAATTGATTATTTGGTAAATGATGCCAGAAAATAGGTAGCCATTTAAAACCTTTAGGACTAGATTGAAGTACTGCTCTTAGACCATTTGCTTTTTGTTTGTCGAAGCTTAACTGGTATAACATAACCCCAAACCTAATCTCGGTGCTATAAGCGTAGTTCAACAGTTTTCTAAAGACATTTAAGAAAATATCGGATTCATAAACAAAGAGGTATCTAAAGATTGTTATAATTGATTCATGAATGCTTCGATAGCCCTGGATTATTTTTTCTTCTTTACTATACAGATAATTTATGTCCTCCAATAATTTTAGATAATCATTTTCCGCAAATCCGTAAATAAAGTTTTGCAGCTCTATCTCTTTTTGTTTTTCATAATGATTTCTTTGGCTATCAAAATCCTTGAGCTTTAGCTTGTCATTGCTGAGAGTGAGGTATAGGTTATATTCTCTACTTCTGTATTTTTCTTCTATACCAGAATTAACGTCTATTTCCAGCATTTTTAATTTGGAGACATATTGATTTACAATAGCGCTATCTTCGTATGAATTAGGGCTGAAGTTGTTTTCTATAAAAGGTATTAGTAAATCCCGGTCAAAAGAAATTACTTCCTCGTTTGTATTATGAAAAGTTAGGCCTGAAATGTATTGTTGGATTGTAGAGTAAACCGATTCTTTTAAATTTTCATTCAAATAGCATTTGAAAATAAACTGCCATAACTTTTCTCTTATTGCTTTTTGTTCTGGTATTAACCTAACAGGACCACTACTCATATAAATCGTGTTGCCTCTAAAGGAGTTGGATTGAAAATGAACTTCTAAATATTTGTGAGCTATAAAGAGAATGAACTTGGAATAAAGCTCTTCGGTATCCTCCAATTTTGAATAGAGGAAATCCAGCACTAAGGATTGGGTTTTATATTTTTCGTCTAAACTAGTGTTATCATAAACAAAGGATTGGCTGTAGGCTTTAAGATATTTTGAGAAGTTCTCTTGATTGTGTAATCCATAATCATTGAATATTTTCAACGCTAACGGGAACTGATCGGGAAATTGCCTAAAATTGATTAGGAGATCGATGCGTTTGTCATCATAGGATCCAATTCTATTACTATCGTAGATCGTGAAATCGTAGGTTTTAAATTTATCTGGAATAGGATTTCTTTTGAAACTGTTTAAAAACTGTAAAGCTTCAGTCTGAATGTAAAACCAAAAATCTGTTAGAAAGTGGATGGTTTTTGAACTTGATTTTATTTCTTCCCAGGTATCTTTTACGTCTTTTTGGATTAAATCTTTTACTTCAGGGAAGCCATAATTGCTTATAATTGGGAACAATATAGTTGTTAATGGAAAGGATCGTTTTTCTACATAAACCTCTAATAATTTTTTAAAAGGGATTGACTGTTCTTTAATAAATATGGTATAGAATAAATATTCTCCTAAAATCTGATCGGCAATTTTGTATGCATTTTTAAATTCATCGGCTATTTCCAATTTCACCAACAATTGTAGCTTTTCTAGCAGCAAATATGAGTCAATACCGAATATGAAATCGATTTCCCCAAGAACTTCTTTGGAATCGAAATCAATATATCTCAAGAGCGAAAGGATTCCGGCAACTTTTAATAGATCTATGTCATTAAATGAGTCTATGCTATGTTTGATGGAAGAGAAATATTCCTCGTAGATTTGAGAGGCATTATGAAGTTTTTCTATTTCTTTGTTGAGGCCAGCTTCTGCAGCCATTATTGCAATCCTCGGATTTCCCTTGGAAATCGAAAAGATTCTATTTACGTAGTACTCCCTAATGTTGTATTCTGGAGATTGTAAAATTGTGGCCAGTTCTTTTTCATCAAACTCTTTTAAAGAGATAATTTCAAAATGCTTTAATAAATGTTCTACCTCTGCTTTAACATAGTTCCGGACTGTTAAGATCAATTTAATTTGTCCCTCACACTCTCTTTTATCAATAAAGTTTAAAAGCTGCTCTAGATTTGATTTTAATTTATTTGCATCATCAACGATTAGGAGGTAGTTGTTATCCTTGATGAGTTGTATATTGAGGTCATCCCAAATATCGAGATTTGAATTGCTCGTTATTATTTTAATTTTAAAATTTGAGTGTTCCTTTTTGAATAGTTCTGCGAGTTGTAGGGAAAACTTTGTTTTACCAATCCCTGCAGGGCCGGATATAAGAAGAATTTTATTTTCACTTAACTTTTTAAGGCCGTCCTCAATTTCCTTTTCTCTATTAAAAAATGTATTGGAAAGCTTAGTTGCAAATTTAGATTTTTCATAATTTCTTATGAACCCATCTAATTCTAAAATCTGGCCTGTATCTATAGGAATTCCAAGTCCTTTGCACAAGGAAGGGTAATCGCGAAATATGCGAGTTGCTAGATCATCGATCCCGATAAGTTCCAATTTGGTTGAAGTGCTAAAAGTGTTTTTATATAAACTTAACTCTTCATATTTCTTAGGGGGAATCTCACTATTACAAATTAAAATGATCTTGACTATTTTCTCAATTGGGATGTCTTTTTGCTCAAAACAATCGCTTATATCAGACTTTAGTTTGTCGAATATCTTTTTTTCTTGAGTTGTAATCTCGTTATAAATATAGAAGTCGCCAAGTGGCATAAAATTATCCGGAGTTCCCTTTTTAGACTTCTCTTTGCCAACTACGAAACCCGATGAGATAACGCTGTCGTATCTATATGCTAAGTAATGGCGTGCTAAATTGGCGAATTTATCCCCATTACATTCTTTTAGTGCAGCTTCAATTCTTGTGATCATAATAGCTTAATTATTCCCGTACCCAAATATGCCAAAATAAAATTTAACATTATTGAGGAATCCCGCAATTGAATGACTTTTTGATTTTGTAAATTGTCCGAAATATGTCCAATGGAATGGAATCGCTGTATGTTATGGGCGGGGAATTGGGAAGTTAAAATAAAATTGAGAAGAGAACGTGATGCAATCGCGTACCAGCGGGGGAATTAATTGGTATCTGTTTTTTGATATATACGTGTAAAAGGATTGAAATGGAATACAAATATTTTATAGGCACTAACCGAAATTTTGGACCTGAGGATTTACAAACAAATAAACATATCTTTAAAACTGCTGAGGACAATCCCCCAATCGGTGAAGGAGGTGATTTTGAGGGACCATTTAAAAGTGTAAATGAATTAATTAGTAACTCCACTTTTTATACAGAAATCAAGAAAATAAACTCTCGAACTGCAACAAAATTAATTCATCCACGAAATATACGAGAAGTTGAAAACTTCCTGCTATTACCTAAGGGAAAATCTATTGATAAGGAATTGTTTAAGACAATTCAACATGCACTCAAACCTGAATTTAAAAAAGGTCAAGTTCAAGGGCTACACTTTTATAATCCAAAAGATACCAAAATTATAAAAATATATCGGACAAATGATATGGGCGTTGTTCACGCTAGAATTAGTAAACAGGATTTTAAATCTAAAAAATGGTATCAAAAAGAAACTACCTTGTTCCCTTTTGATTGGCATATTGGCAACTTGTTTGCCGAATTGGAGGTGGCGTACTTATATCGCTTCTTAATTTCAGAATCAAAAAATAAATATGGAGCAGTAACGCCAACTGGAATTAAGGTTGTTTTTGTTTTTCTAAATGGAAAGGCAAAAACTGTGTATCCAATATTTTAAACACTTTTGGCTGATTTTACGGCTCTATCTTCCCCTTGCTTTTAATTGCCCTGATTAATTTAATAACCTCATTATTGACGGATTCCCGTTTAAGCTTAGGAAGGAAAATGTAAATCAATATCACCACTATCAAAAAATGGAATGGAGATGATATTAATTTATAAATTAAATCGGTTATTAATTTCGCTTTTGATGGCTCGTACGTTAAAGTTTCCATACTTACATTGTTAGGTTATTATATTTTAAAACGACAAGGTAGAACCCGTGTTTAGGATTCACTGTGACATCAATTTTTACATGACATAAAAACTCAATTTTTTTGCTTTGTATTTAGTTGGTTTACAATAAGTTATGATTCGTTAAAATCTTTTTTAAAAAAGTTTGGGTACTTTTGTCACACTATTAAATTACCTCCATATCCACATAAAAAATCAAAATCATTAACTTTGAAAATCGATAGTAAGAGCTAGCCTTTTAATCATTAGTGTCCGAGGGAAGAAACAAGACCGCTGCGCTACAAGAACCAAGAGCCAAGACTAAAAAAGTAAACTATTGTAAATGAAGATTTAAAGATTTTAAATCAGATTGCATTTTAATATTTTGAATCTGTTTCTAAATAAGATGAAAAGGAAGGTCATTATTAAGCTAAATAGCCTTAAGTCTTTATTGGTCTGGCTTTACTAGGATAATCTATATTTTAATCGGACAGCAGTGCCTTGTAATAAAAAAGGACATCGTTTTAACCTTTTTGAATTGCAAGGTGCGACATTGGTGTTTTATAAAAAATTACAGTTTTATAAGTGCTCTTTTCTTTCAAAGTTTTAAGAAGATTTTTATTGTTTTCGTAATTCATGATTTTGCGAAGCTAATTGGATAGACCCCTTCCGACCCCCGAATGTAAATTTTTAGTTTGGTTGATGATTGGTGGGGCCACCTTCCCCTAAAAGGTCCCTATTGCATTTGAATAGAAATGAGTTGAAGGGGAAGGGGCGTTTGACACTTTAAAAGGATGAAATAAAATTTAAGATAATTTAGGAATCCCCGTAATAAGGTGAATTTGTATTCGGTTATATTTGAATGTTTATGTTTTTATTAATTTTCTAATGAGCTAATTTTTTAGATATGCTAAGTGATTGATATCATTTTGTTTATTGTAATGAGATCACTTTTGATTTCGCTAATTAAATTGCATCATAGTAATTATGTTGTATTAATTATGTTTTATAAATTAGAATACGCTATATTCGCATCGTAGCAATTATGCATTTGATTTATGAAAAGCAAAAAAACAGTTTTAAAGCGTATTGTCTTACCAGATGGGATTGCATCTGGGTATTCATTTAGGGGGAAAATTAAGGGCTCTTTAAAAGGAAATTTGCGTGTGGTACAATTAAAGGATATGGAAAATAACTATTCTAATATTGGTGGTGATTGTACCTATATTGACGGAAGTGATATTAAGGAGAAATATTATTTAGAGGCGGGGGATATTTTATTCATTTCGAAAGGGGCGAATAATTTTGCGACT
>JACDJA010000204.1_pt1 | contig 78317 bp, 62 predicted proteins | sample 7449241 | NCBI WGS metagenome assembly JACDJA01 (sample SAMN14253289, study PRJNA609438) | sludge metagenome | isolation source: initial anaerobic sludge | collected 2018-12-20 | reverse complement strand
GAGATCAGTATAACTCATTATTTTTGGTACCAGGGCGCGAAAGGCCTGTCTGCATGCATATGCAGGCAGGCCAGAAGCCTCACAAGGTTTTATTCATTGATATTTAGCGCTTTGTGCAAACTGGTCTTTGCGTTTTAGGGGATTTTTTTTATCTTTATTTTCTCAGACTATACCTGCTTATTATTTAGACACATTCTATATTAACCCTAAAATTTGGAAAACAGTAAAATTTAGCAGCAGGTGATGGATTAATTATTATATTTGAGGGATTTTCATGTGTAACATTGTGCACTAAATAAACCATGGCATTTAAGGAGATATATTCCCAGGTTCTCATATGCTTAAGAAAACATTCTGAAGCAGAATGTAACTGCTATGCTGTTAGAATGCGTAGGGGGGGGGTACAATACTGTATATCAGAAAGTTGCAAATCTACCGATAGTTATTTGGTCTTCAGACCCAAAAGTTTATTTGTTTTATTTTAGCTTCAGGCAAACTGGTGATTTTGAATGAATAAATGGCAGCCCGGGCTGTAAATTGAACTTTAACGCATTGAGTAAGAACCTTAAAAACACATAAGTCATGAAAAATCTTCTAACATTTATCCTCTGCATAGTCAGCTTTGCAGCTTTCTCACAGAGTTTTAATACAACCTATCCTTATTATGACTACGCCTATGGCGACCAGGTTGAACTTGAGGAAACCGGATACAGGGTGATGGGCTATGGGAGGGATACTTCCGAGGGCTATTTGCTGGTTATTCATACAGATTCCTATGGTGATACCCTTCAAACCCGGAAAATGTATCCTGGTTTTGAATATCCGGAAACACTTAAGATGGTTACTGATCAGGACGGGAATCATTATGTAAACCTGCCTTACAATAGAGATACTATTTCAATTGTAAAACTCTCGCCCGATTGGGGTGAAGTCTGGCGAAAAAGGCTAACCAATAAATTTAATGAAGTCACTTCAATGCTGGTTACCAATGATAACCATATAATGGTGGCAACAAGCAGAAGATTGTTTAAACTTGATACAAATGGAAATATTATCTGGCAGCAAAACTACGGTGAAGCCAACGCGTCTTTAACCAGAAGCCGTCTGATTTGTGAAGTTACAAACGGCAATTTATTTTTATATGGATATGATATTATTGACTATACATTCTATCCCCATGATCATATACCAAAGCTGAGAATTTTCAGCCAAAGTGGTGAAATGAGAGACAGCACCTTGCTCCCAATAAATACTAATAGTTCTATTTTATATGGAAACGATTATATTTGTTTGGGATCTGAATGGGATACTCCGAGCCCCACCCTACTCTATCGGCATGATATCAATGGACTGATATTTCAGGAAAGGGAAATTCATTTGGGCGAGGATGTACGCTTATTTCATATGGTCGAAAATCATGATGGGAATCTGGTCGCTTGTGGAAATGGAGCGAACAGTCTCGTTTTACATTGTATGACCAGAGACGGTGACAGCCTCTGGACGCGTGTTATAGATTACGAAGCAGGCCTTCCCATGGATATGAAGCTTGCAGCCGACGGAGGTTATGTTATTTCATATTTTGCAGAAGCAAACGATGGAAGAACCTACCCTGGTCTGATTAAAACCGATGCCATGGGCAACATCAGCAGTTTGGGAATCGAAGAAAGGGATATAAATCAACAAGTTAAGGTCTATCCAAACCCTGCTGCCGAATCTGTGGTTTTTGAGTTGCAAAAACCCATGCACTCCGCTATAATAACCGTAACCGACATCACCGGCCGGCATGTTGCAACCATTCCCCTAACCGCTGAAAAGACCACATGGCAAACTGCCGGACTACCATCAGGGGTTTACTTATATCGAATTGAAGGAGCAACTGCGGTAGCTTCAGGCAGGCTGGTGATTTTGAATGAATAATCAATGTTCACATAACCTGGGCAAAACAAATATTCTCCACCATTCGGAAAATTGGGTACTAAAATAGTGCGTTAAGACCTGATACGCACCGTAGGTGGTCATAAATAACTGAAAGAGCCTTTTGTTTTTGCCATCCGCTAGCGCACACTAAAACAGATAGACTTACTTTCTAACAAACACCTTCCAACAATAAAAGCCACCGTTTCTGGTGGCCTTTATTGTCTTTATGAAATGGCAGGCTATTATTCGCCGAAGAAATAGCTCACCGACAAAGTGATTACCCGGTTTAAATCCTTATAATCTGACCTGTCGGTATCAGACATGCCTTCATATTTCGGATTGATATTTCCAAGGCCCAGGGAATAACCGGCTTGAATCAAAACAGGGCCAACAGTATAACCCACCCCAAAATTGAGCCCAAAGTCGAGTGCCGTGAAAGCATCCTCATCATCCTCCAGGTCACCCTCTTTTACTTCTCCGAACACAGACTTTAGTTTGTAATCATCTTTAAAGGTTTCACTGTCGCCCATAAAACTAACGGTATAATCGTTTTTGTGTTTGCCACCAATCCCAATGCCAAGATAAGGCCCTGCATATATTTGTAAGGCATTGGCTTTAAAGGCAACGTTAAGGGGAAGCTCGAGATAGTTCAAACTTGTCCTGGCATAACCATCAATTTCGAGACCATCAGCGCTTACTGAACGTACTGGATCGAATTCATCAAATAACTCATCCAGGTCGTAACTCCAGCCTTTGGTGGTAAACAACAATCCCGGCTGAAAACTAAACATATCATTTATCGGAATATCGGAAGTAAGCCCAATATGAAACCCAACTTTCATCCTGGTCGGAACTTCATAATCACTGTCCTTGTAATTTTGATGAATATTGCTTAAATTACCTCCAACCTTAATTCCGAAATTCACCTGTGCGCTTGTGGAAAATGCAAATGTCACTAAGATGATCAACATTAAAAAAGTGTTTGTTTTTTTCATAATTCAATAGTTTTAAGTTGCCTACTCATAGGTTTTTCGGCTTCCACCTCCTACTCTTTACAGGATTTTCAGAATGCTCCTGGGCCTTATTCAGGATATTATTTTTTTAAATACCTGTTCTACTTTTACAGGAATCGAGAGAATGTAAGAACACCAAATTTAAAAATATGAGGTGTTAAATACACATTTATTAAACAAATATATGGCAATATTCTGATTATTTAAACATTTGCCATGCAATTTTTTGATTTTTTTCATGTATAAACTGCATTTAATGTAAAAACTGATCAAAGCACTTTGCTTATCTGTCTTTTTTTGTACAATGGATTCGATTTACATGTTTACTGCTTGTCAATGCAGTAAACAGGATTAATTATTCCATCCTTCATCATTTCAAATGCATAATATTCTCATCTGTACATCTACCTTTTTTATATCTTTGTCCCATGCAGGAAACCATTCTTATACTCGATTTCGGCTCTCAGTACACCCAGCTTATCGCCCGAAGGGTGAGGGAGTTAAATGTATACTGCGAGATACATCCTTTCAATAAAATCCCGGAAATCAGCTCTGCTGTTAAAGGAGTGGTTCTTTCGGGAAGCCCTTTTTCGGTGCGCGACATGGATGCTCCCACTCCCGATTTAACTAAAATACGAGGAAAATTACCCTTGCTGGCCATATGTTATGGGGCACAATTTTTAGCTCACACCCTTGGCGGAGAGGTAATGCCTTCAAACAACAGAGAATATGGCCGGGCCAATCTGGGATTTATTGATCTCAGTAACCCTTTGCTTGCAGGCCTGAGCCAGAACAGCCAGGTTTGGATGTCGCATGGTGATACCATATTGCACAAACCGGAGCACTTTAATGTAATTGCGAGTACTGCCGATGTAGCCGTTGCCGGCTTTCAGATTGCCCATGAACAAACCTGGGGCATTCAGTTTCATCCGGAAGTGTACCACACCACTGAGGGCACCAACCTGCTGCGCAACTTTGTAGTGGATATCTGTGGCTGTCGTCAGGACTGGACTCCTGCTTCTTTTGTGGAGTCAACCATTGCCCGGCTCAAAAAAACACTGGCCGGCGACCAGGTTGTTCTTGGGTTGTCGGGAGGGGTGGATTCTTCAGTGGCTGCCGTTTTGCTGCATCATGCCATTGGTAAAAACCTGCATTGTATTTTTGTAGACAACGGCCTGCTAAGAAAGGGAGAATTCCCCACAGTGCTCGATTCATACAAGCATATGGGCCTGAATGTGAAAGGCGTGGATGCAAGAGCACAGTTCCTTTCTGCCCTTGCGGGAATTAGCGACCCCGAGCTAAAACGCAAAGCCATTGGCAAAACTTTCATCGATGTTTTTGATCAGGAAGCCCATTTGATCAGTGACGTTAAATGGCTGGCGCAGGGCACCATATATCCGGATGTAATAGAATCGGTGTCGGTGAATGGACCATCTGCCACCATAAAATCCCATCACAACGTGGGAGGCCTGCCGGATTATATGAGATTAAAGGTGGTAGAGCCGCTGAACACTTTATTTAAGGATGAAGTGAGGCGAGTGGGCCACAGCCTTGGCATTGACCCGGCCATACTCAACCGTCATCCCTTCCCCGGACCGGGACTGGGCATACGGATATTGGGTGAAGTTACCCCGGAAAAAATCAGTATACTTCAGGAAGCTGATGCTATTTTTATCAATGCGTTAAAATCAAGCGGATTATATCAGCAGGTATGGCAGGCTGCCGTTATACTGTTGCCGGTGAAATCGGTGGGCGTAATGGGTGATGAACGTACCTATGAATATGTGATTGCCCTGCGGGCTGTGGGTTCAACCGATGGCATGACCGCAGACTGGTCGCATCTGCCTTATGAATTTCTGGCTAAAGTCTCAAACGACATCATCAATCGCGTTAAGGGCGTAAATCGAGTGGTGTATGACATCAGTTCAAAACCCCCGGCAACCATCGAGTGGGAATAAACGAAAATGTGTCCATTAAAAATATAACCAACGTGAAAAAGCCGGTTTCCATACTAATTATCCTTTTGTTGATGCTGCCTCAGTTATTTGCTCAGGAGCAAAAGATTAAGATCTCCGAAGTTATAGAAACCTATCGCGGCCAAAAAGTATACATACACTTTGTGGAGCCTGGCGAGACACTATCGGCCCTGGCGAGAGCTTATGGCGTGAGTGTTGACCAGATTAAGGCGACCAATCCTGAAGCCCCTGAGATACTCAAACCCTATCAGATCATCATGATTCCTGTTGGTCAGTCAGCTCCATCTAAAAAACCCAAAGAAATCATTCCGGAAGTCAAAGTGCTACCCGGGTCAACTCCCGCTGTGAATAAGGAGCCGGAGCAAAACACCCACATCATTGAACCTAAGGAGACCTGGTATGCGCTTTCGCGTAAATATGAGGTTCCCATTAAAAAATTGCTTGAAGCAAATCCGGGTGTAGATACCTTAAGAATTGGTCAAGTCATCATTATCCCTGACTTAAGCGAAGAAATACCTTCAGCCCAAAAGGCTGAACCTATGGATAATGTGACCCCGATTTCTGATAAACCGGGTTATGTTCTTTACACGGTGCGTCCCAAAGAAACACTATACGGTATTGCCCGGCAATACAATACCACAGTGGATGAACTGATCCGGCTTAATCCTGTTCTAAAGGAAGGATTAAGGGAGGGTCAGCAAATCCAGGTACCTTCTTCCACTCAGGCACCGCAGCCCTCAACTGATTCCCGGCAACAGCATGAGACAGTGTCGTCTCAGGAACCGGTTGCCTCCAATCAACAAAAGCCGGTAAACTATATTGAGCATCGTGTCGAGCGCAAAGAAACCCTTTACAGTATTTCGAAGAAATACGATGTATCAACCAGTGAAATTATCAGACTTAATCCGGGCATTGGCGGTGTTATACGCCGGGGCGATGTGCTTCGCATTCCTTTAAAACAACTTCAGTCTGAGGAGAAAGCCACTAAGACATCTCCAGATACGGTGGTACTTGGCCGTGATATTTACCGCGAAGCGGCCAAACCCTTAGCGTCTTCCTGCACTCCGGGAGAAGATACCCGGATTTTTAAGGTGGTACTGCTGCTCCCTTTTTCATTGGAAACCCTCGACGAGATCATCACTTCGGGAACTTCAGAACTGCCTCAACCTGAAGAGTACCGGGCTTTTGATTTTATTCAATTCTATCAGGGAATGCTCATTGGATTGGATGCTGCTGCTGACCTGGGCATTAAACTGAATGTAGAGGTGCTGGATTCCGATGCCGGCAGCAGTACTGTTAAAACGAGACAGATCATAAGCTCAGGAAAACTAAATGGAAGTCATTTGATTATAGGTCCTCTGTTTGCCGAAAGTTTTGAGCTGGTGGTTGATTACGCGTCAAAACAAAACATACCCATCGTCAATCCTTTATCACAACGGGCTGAAATCTTAAACGACCCTCAGGTAATTAAAATTCAGCCTTCCCCCTGGACCATATACAATGGTGCTGCCAGGCAACTTGTAGACGCTTATCCTGATGCCAATTTCACCGTGGTGCGCCGCAATGCCACTGAGAATTCCTCTATGGCAGAAACTTTTGAGCGTGCACTACAAAAAACCGCCAAACCGGGTCACTTTAAAACCGTGAATTATGCCCAAACCCACGATCAGGGCATAATGAATGCAATGATTGCCGGGCGAAAAAACGTAATTATGCTGCTCACCAATGATAAAGCTTTTATTCCAGCCGTTTTGAGACGCTTATATGAAAATCAGGAAAAATATGATATAACGATCATGGGTATGCCGGAGTGGGAAAACATGGAAATTGACATCCACTACCTGCAATCACTTCAGGCCCATTTTTTTTCATCACGATATGTAAATTATTCAAACCCTGAAACCATCAAATTCGTTCAGGAATTCAGAAAACGCTATATAGCTGAGCCTGAAGCGGCTAAATTTGCTTTTATGGGTTATGATATAGCCAGGTACTTTACACAGGCGCTATATTACTTCGGGCCCGGTTTCATAAATTGTCTGCCAGAATATAAGTACGATGGTCTTTCCGAGCAGTTCAGGTTTTACCGTTCTGATAAGGGAGGATACGACAACGCAGGTATGTTTGTGTATCGCTACAATGAATTTAAGCGTGAAAACATCAAACCACAACCCCAATAACCTTTATTTTTTCAGCCTCTGGTGAAAACGCTTAATGGGCTTACTTTCGCATTACGCGATAACCGCTCATACTTAACTATTGAAATTCAGCGCCTACTGAAATCTCTTTTGCATAGCAAAGATTCATCACTTCATCCCATCCCGGATGTATGTACGGGATTTTAAATGACAGTCATATGGCTTTTATTGATTGGAAGAGTGAGTAGGGGTCATTCAGAGCGAAGCGATGCATCTTTTTTAGAATTAACTCTTTCTCTATGCGCACCAAGCTGAGTGCGCATTTCTGCCTGTATCATTAACCGCTGAATAACTTTTGCAATGGCGAACATCAGCACGAAAGCAAAAATAATGGTTGCTCCTGAAGGAATATTAAAATAATAGGATGCAATAAGTCCGGTTATGGATCCCAAAAGTCCGGCAACAACGGCGCCTGCCATTACTTTTACCATACTGTGGGTAAAAAGGTTGGCAATGGAAGGCGGGATGGTTAGAAATGAAATCACCAGAATGATTCCGGCCACCCTGATATTCAGCACAATGGTAAGCGCTACCAGAGTGATGAGCAGATATTTAAAGAAACTGACCGGTGCCTGATGTGAGCGGGCATACGCCTCATCGAAAGAGATAAAAAGTATAAGATGATAATAGCGCATAAAGACAAAAATAAGCAGTACCGACAAGCCACCCATCAGCCAGAGGTCAGTGTGGCTTACTGTTAGTATGCTGCCAAACAGAAACGACATCAGATTAGGAGCGTATCCGGGGGTGATAAAAATAAAAATTATACCCAGAGCCATGCCCAGCGACCACCAGATACCTATGGCCGAATCTTCGCGTATTTTGGTTCGGGTAGTAAAAAATTCTATACCCAGAGCCGTAAAAATACTAAAAACGGCAGCTCCCAGTACCGGATTAATGCCGAGAAACCACGCGATACCAATACCACCGAATGAGGCATGGGTAATGCCACCACTTACAAACACCATTCTGCGTGCTACAATGTAGCTTCCCGCTATACCGCAGCTTATACTGGCCAACACCGATGCCCATAAAGCACTGGTAAAGAAATCGTACTGCAGCAATTCAAAAATACCTTTATTCATTGGGCACCTGGTGTTGATGTATTCCCAATACCGTATGCGGAACGTGGCCATGGGTTATCAGTTGAATGGGGCAGTTATAGGCATTGAGCTGGCTTTGGGTAATCACGTTTGATGGATGATAATGCAGGTTCCTGTTCACACAGGCAATGGTTTTAATATAACTGGTAATGGTACCCACATCATGCGACACCATGAGAATGGCCATTTCATTGTTGAGCACCTTCAGCAATTCATACAAATCGCGTTCAAATTGATTGTCTACAAAGGTATTGGGTTCATCCAGAATGAGTAACTGTGGCCGGGCAATAATGGCCCTCCCCAGATAAACCCGTTGCATTTGCCCACCCGAAAGCTTCCCTATACTCTTTTTGGCAAGTGAGCCTATCCCAAGCATTTCGAGCACAACGTGGGCCAATTTCCGCTCTTTAACGGAGTAAAACCCCCGCCCTTTAACTGACATCAGTCCAGAGAGCACCACCTCAATTACGGAAATGGGGAAATCCCTGTCGGTGTTGCTCACCTGAGGCAGATAACCTATATGATTAAGGTCGCGGGAACCAGAATATTCTATCCGGCCGGCAGCCGGCTTTATCATTCCAAGGATAAGTTTTACAAGCGTAGTTTTGCCGCCTCCATTTGGGCCGATAATACCAATGAAATCCTGCTCATAAACCGTAAAATTAATATCGGTCAGCACTAACTCCTGATCATAACCGGCACTCACATCGGTAAGTTCAAGAATTTTTTTCATGGATTTATTTTGTTGGGAGCCGCTGCGGCCAGATCGTGTGCCACAGTAAGAAGACTTTGTTCCCAGTCTAAGGCGGTGGGATTAAAGGATTTCAGTCCGGCATTGATCTGACGGGCTATCACTTCAGCACTCTTACTGCTAAATTGTGAAGATACAAATAAGATGCGGATATTTTTCTCTCTGGCAACATCTACCAAAGATCTCAAATAAGCCGGCCCCGGCTCTTTCCCCTCGTATTCAATGGCAATCTGTTCGAGGTGGTAATCTCTTGCAAAATATCCAAGAGAAGGGTGAAAAATCATAAAACTACTGCCCGACATCCCTTTTAATATTTCCTTTAATTCCAGATCCAGCGAATCAAGGTGAGCCAGATATTGAAGATGGTTGTAATCATATTCCTGAGCATGTTCCGGATCGAGCTGTTTCAAGGCAGCAGCCACATGGCCTGCCTGAATCCGGACAGCCGAAACGGAAAGCCAGAAATGGGGATCAATGCCACCTTCATGGATATGATCACCATGGGGAATTTCATGGCCGCGAATTAACTGTATACCTTCCGAGAGATTTACAACTTTCATTTCAGGGTTGCTTTGTGCAATACCAGGAAGCCATGATTTTTCGAAACCCAGCAATCCATTCTTAAAATACACCAGCGCCTTCGACATATTGGCCAATTGTCTGGCTTCAGGTTCATAAGTTTCGTGGTTGCCTTCTTCGGGTACCAACACCATCACCTCAAAATGTTTTCCGGCAATAGCTTCAACCAACGACTTCTGAGGCAAAATACTTACTACAGCCAGGGGCCTGTCATCAACAAAACGTTGGGAGGTGCATGCGACAAATGCCATGACTAAAATCAATGCACAGGCTAAAATCAGGCGTTTAAATGAATGCTTCTTCATGGATTGCTATCAATTACGCTCCAAAATTACAACTTTAATTACACTTGTCATCTAAATAGATGTTTATTCAGGAGTGAGCGAAGTTTAAGCCCTTATAAATGACCGGGATCCTTTACCTCCCTGCGTTACGTTCTGAATGACAGGCATTTGTCTCTTAGCACAGGGGCAGGATTGGGGATGGGAGGAAGCGGAGCCTCCTTCCACCCCCAATCCTCCAAATACTCAGTAAGATACTCTCATTCAGATGAAAGTGAAGAATATTTTAAATTTATCCGATCACTACTGATGTTTCTAATAAAACCTTATTTTTTCGACTGTGACATAAAAAAGTATGCCCGGAAATGATTTATTGTTAATAAATATGGCCTATATTTGCCAACCAATAAACTTAATGGAATCATGGAAAATAAACTTCAGGAACTTACCCGGAAGATTTACAGCGAAGGTGTAGAAAAAGCCACAGAAGAAGCCAGTCTAATCCTCGATAAAGCTCAAAAAGAGGCTGATGATCTCAAAAGACAGGCTCAAAAAGAGGCCGAAGAGATTATAAATGAGGCCAACAAAAATGCTGAAGATATAAAGCGCAATGCTGAATCAGAAATGCGCATGGCATCAAAACAGGCCATTAGTGCGCTTCGCCAGCAGATTGCAACACTGGTTACTACAAAAGTAGTGGATACTCCGGTGAAAGAAGCCGTTAGTGACAAAGCATTTATGGGTGAGATGATCCGCATAGCCCTTGAAAACTTTGGCAGCGATGCCACGCTTGTAATGCCTGAAAAAGACGAAAAAGCATTGGAGGATTATTTCGGCAAGCGACTTAATGAAGTATTAAAGTCGGGTGTGGAAGTGCGATTTGATGACAAAATCAAAGGCGGTTTCAAAATTGGCCCCAAAGACAACAGCTATCTTATTAGTTTTACTGATGAAGACTTTGAAGCCTTTTTCCGTTCTTTCATGCGTCCAAGATCCATTAACCTTTTATTTGGCGCTGAATGATGCTGAGCCAAAACTATTACTATATTATTGCAGGCCTGCCTGATTTAACGCTTGACCAGGGCAAGTTGCAGTTTGGCACCCCTGAATTGAGAGAAGTGCTCCGTGAGAGCCTTTCCGAAAGAGATTATGCCTTTTTCCAACACCTGCTGCTGGTTTACGACAACATTAACCTGCTGGCCGTAATGCGTAAAGAAGAAAAAGACGAGCTGGTAAGAGAAGGCATATATTCCTGGGAAACCATCGAGGCTGCTCTTGACAAACCGGAACTGTTGCGGCCCTATATGACAAGCTTCATTAAAAGTCAGCAGTCAGAAACGCCATTGCACCCCGATCTTTCCCCGGAGAATGAACTTACTACCTTATATTACGAGGAAATGAGTGCGTTAAAACACAAATTTCTGCGTAGCTGGTTTAACTTTGAACTCAACCTTAAGAATGCCTTATTGGTAATTACGGCAAAGAACAACAATATTCCTTACGATAAACAGATAATACTTGCCAACAAGGCGGCAGTGAAGATTGCCCGCAGCAATTCACGTGATCTGGGTTTAACTTCAGAATGGCCCTGGATTGAAAAATTGTTACAGATATCCGAAATACCCGACCTGCTTATGCGCGAACGGGCTATCGACCTGATGCGGTGGGAATTTCTTGATGAGTACAATACTTTTAATTACTTCTCGCTTGAAGTGCTTTTGGCCTACTATATTAAGCTGAGCATCATTGAACGCTGGTTGAAACTTGATAAAGCCACCGGTGAGGAGATGTTCAGGCAACTGCTTAATGATCTGCAAAATAGCTATGAATTTTCTAAAGAGTTTTCGATAAAAGATGGAAGAAAATAAATTAACCACCGGTACGGTTACAGGCATTATTGCCAACCTGGTCATTGTAGAAGCCGATGGTCCGGTTTCTCAGAACGAAATCTGTTTTATCAATCTGGCCGGTGTCAGAATGATGGCCGAAGTTATTAAAGTATTGGGCAACAAGGCTTACACACAGGTTTTCGAAAGCACCCGTGGCCTTAAAGTAGGTGAAACTGCCGAGTTTATGGGCCATATGCTTGAGGTTACACTTGGCCCTGGCATCCTTTCAAAAAACTTCGATGGTTTGCAGAACAACCTGGATACCATGAAAGGTACTTTTCTACGTCGCGGTGAATACACCGATGCCTTTGATTATGATCAGGCCTGGGATTTTACACCATTAGCCAAAGCCGGCGACATAGTGGTTGCCGGAGACTGGCTGGGCGAGGTAAAAGAAAACTGGATTGGTCACAAAATCATGGTGCCTTTTAAGCTTGAAGGTAAGTTCACCATTAAGAGCATCAATGGAGCAGGCACTTATAAAGCCTCAGATACCATTGCCATTCTTACCGGCGAAAGTGACGAAGAAGTTAAGGTTACCATGTTACAGAAATGGCCGGTGAAAATTCCCATTAAAGGGTACGTGGATAAACCGCGCCCCTTCCGGTTGATGGAAACCGGCGTACGGATTATTGATACGATGAACCCAATGGCCGAAGGCGGCACCGGGTTTATTCCGGGCCCTTTCGGATCGGGAAAAACAGTATTGCAGCATGCCTTGTCAAAACAGGCCGAAGCCGATTTGATAATTATGGCAGCCTGCGGCGAACGTGCCAACGAGGTAGTGGAAATTTTCACCGAATTCCCCGAACTGGAAGACCCGCGCACCGGACGCAAGCTGATGGAACGCACCACCATTATTGCCAATACCTCCAACATGCCGGTGGCCGCGCGTGAAGCTTCGGTTTACACCGCTATGACCATTGGTGAGTATTACCGTGCTATGGGATTAAAAGTATTGCTGCTGGCCGACTCCACTTCACGCTGGGCACAAGCGCTGCGTGAAATGTCCAACCGCATGGAAGAACTTCCAGGCCCCGATGCCTTCCCTATGGACCTGCCGGCCATTATTTCGAGCTTCTATGCCCGGGCGGGATATGTAAACCTGCGCAATGGTGCAGCAGGTTCCATTACTTTTATAGGAACCGTATCACCTGCCGGAGGTAACCTGAAAGAACCGGTAACCGAATCCACCAAAAAAGTAGCCCGCTGTTTTTATGCACTTTCGCAACAGCGTGCCGACAGTAAGCGGTATCCCGCAGTAGACCCCATCGACAGTTATTCAAAATATCTTGAATATCCTGAATTGCAGGAATATCTGGCTGAGCACATTACGCCAGGTTGGCTCGATAAGGTATTGGATGCCAGAAACATACTCCTTCGGGGACGGGAAGTATATGAGCAAATCAACATCCTGGGCGATGATGGAGTGCCCATAGACTATCACTTGCGTTATTGGAAATCGGAAGTAATTGATTTTGTAATTCTTCAGCAGGATGCTTTTGACGATATTGATGCTTCTACCCCCATTGAACGGCAGCGAAAAATGCTCATTAAGGTTTTAGAGGTTTGCCATACAGACTTTGATTTTGAAAGTTTTGAAGCAGTTAATCCCTACTTTAAACGAATCATCAACGTGTTTAAACAGATGAATTATTCAGAATATGAGAGCGAGGATTTCAATAAATACGAAGCCGAGCTTGAAGCAATCATCAACGAAAGGAAAGTGGCCTAATGCAAACCAGCGGATTTAAGAAAATATACACCAAAGTCACCCAGATTACCAAAGCTACCTGTTCCATTCAGGCCACAGGGATTGGTTATGACGAACTGGCAACTGTAAATGGTCGCCTGGCCCAGGTAGTGAAGATTCAGGGCAATATTGTGACGTTGCAGATTTTTTCGGGAACCGAAGGCATTCCCAACAATGCCGAAGTTATTTTTACCGGCAAGCCGCCGGCCCTGCACGTGAGCGACGAGCTGGCCGGTCGGTTTTTCGATGCATACGGTGACCCCATTGATGGTGGACCGGACGTACAAGGTGAACTTCGCGAAATTGGCGGGCCGTCGGTAAACCCGGTACGACGCAAGCAACCTTCAGAACTGATTGCCACAGGAATTGCAGGCATCGACCTGAACAACACCCTGGTAACCGGACAAAAAATTCCGTTTTTTGCCGACCCCGATCAACCCTTTAACCAGGTTATGGCTATGGTTGCCCTCAGGGCCAAAGCCGATAAGATCATCCTAGGCGGTATGGGGCTAACCAACGACGACTACCTATACTACAAGCAGGTATTCGACAATGCCGGTGCCCTCGACCGCATCATCAGCTTTGTAAACACCACAGAAAACCCGCCGGTAGAACGTTTGCTGGTGCCGGATATGGCGCTTACCGCTGCCGAATATTTCGCTTTCGATAAAAAGCAAACAGTGCTCGTACTGCTCACTGATATGACCCTGTATGCCGATGCCCTGAGTATTGTATCCAACCGCATGGATCAGATTCCTTCCAAGGACAGTATGCCCGGTTCACTTTACAGCGATCTGGCCAAAATCTATGAGAAAGCGGTACAGTTTCCCGAAGGCGGTTCCATTACCATTATTGCCGTTACAACCCTGTCTGGTGGCGATATTACCCATGCCATCCCCGACAATACCGGTTACATTACCGAAGGACAGTTGTTCCTGCGCCGCGATTCCGACATCGGGAAGGTAATTGTAGACCCCTTCCGTTCACTCTCCAGGCTTAAACAGTTGGTTATTGGCACCCAAACACGTGCAGACCATCCACAGGTGATGAATGCCGCAGTACGTTTGTATGCCGATGCTGCCAACGCCAAAACCAAACTCGAAAACGGTTTCGACCTCACCGATTATGATGAACGTACGCTGGCCTTCGCAAAAGATTATTCAAACGATCTGCTGGCCATTGATGTTAATATTGATACCACGGCCATGCTCGATAAGGCATGGGAGTTGTTCGGAAAACATTTCACTAAGGCGGAAGTTGGCATTAAGCAGGAGTTTGTTGATCAATACTGGCCTAAAGATTAAATTTGCCCTATGAGAAAGTCAATGATATTCACCTTACTCATCTTTTTATTGCTGCCTTTCGCCGGCAGTGCACGGCAGCATGATGCATTGGCCGGTGATGACACGTTGACGGCGAAAGGTGCTAAAACAATGCGCAACCCCAATATAGAGTTTTATGCATATGGCGGATATGCCCTCGGATATACCCGCTTTACAGCAGATTATTACCGCGTCGGGCAGGCACTCTCATATCGTAAAGGCTTAACCTCTATGTCGGCATTTGGTGCGGCCATTGAGCTAAAAATAACCAATGATTTCAACTATAGTGCTGAACTTTTGCCTTCTGTACTGTTCGATTACCGCTTTTTTCCTTTAAAAACAAGGATATCGCCATATATTAAAGCCAATATTGGTTATATGATAGACAACAGTTTTGATGCGGCGGCAGGATTTGGGGTAATACTTCCTCTCAGACGAAATAAGGGCATTGTGATTGAAGCACTTCTTGGCACTTTCTTTTTCGACATTATGGATAATCATGATGTGTTTAATCACAGGGTTACCAGTGCCAGTTCCGTTTGCTTTAATATTGGTTATAAATTTTAAGCAAACTGCACATTAAAAGAGAATAAAACGATGGCTATAAAATTTCAATACAATAAAACCTCATTACAGAACCTCAACAAACAGTTGAAGATGAGGGTGCGGGCATTGCCGACCATCAAAAACAAGGAGGCTGCCCTGCGTATGGAGGTAAAAAAGGCCAGAGATAAAGCCCAGGAGCTGAACCAGCAACTGCAGGATGCCATTGTCAGTTATCAGGGCATGGTAAGGTTGTGGGGTGAATTTGACACCAGCCTGATAAAGGTGGAGGATGTTCAACTCTCGGTGCGTAAAATTGCCGGTGTACGTATTCCCGTGCTCGAAGATGTGAAGTTTCACATGGAAGAATTTAGTTTGTTTAACAAACCAGCCTGGTTTATCGAAGGCGTTGGCATAGTTAAGAAACTGGCAAGTATTGGCATTGAGAGTGAGTTTTTTAACCGTAAAATGGCCCTGCTCGAACATGCCCGGCGCAAAACTACCCAAAAAGTAAACCTGTATGAAAAAGTACAGATTCCGGGTTATGAGGAGGCCATTTTGAAAATCAAGCGATTTATGGAAGATGAAGAGAACCTCTCCAAATCGGCCCAGAAAATCGTTAAAGACCGCCAGCAGCGGATAGAGGAGGAAGCATTATGATTGTTCCTATGCGAAAATATTCCTTCCTGGTGTATCACAAAGAATACGATGATTTCTTACTGAAGCTCCGTGAACTTGGGGTGGTGCATATCATCGAACGGGAAGGTTCCGTTACCGAAAATATTCTGGCCCGCTTTCAAAGGGCAGAAGAGGTAAATAAACTGATTCGTTTTCTGGACTCCAGACAAGTTCAGCCTGAGCTGAATGATGAAAAAGTCGATGCAGCCGAAATTGTTGCTGAACTTGAAGAAATACAGGCCGAATATGCCCGGATTGATCAACAAAAGACACTGCTGCGTAAAGAAACTGCTGAAATTGAGCCCTGGGGAGATTTTTCGCCCGAACAAATGCATGAGCTTGAAAAAAAAGGATTCAAAATCAGGCTTTTTATTACTCCTTTGCGTGATTGGAACTCCGATCTGTCTGATCATCCATCAGTTTTTGAAATCAATCAGAGTGGAGGACTGGTATATTTTGCAGTGGTGGATCAGGGCAAGGGATTACCCGATGATTTCAATGCAGATGAAGTGAAAATTCCTGTCCATTCACTCCAATGGATAGAACAGGAGGAGCTTAAGCTGGAGAAACATCAGATTGAGTTAAATAAGCGGGTAAGTGAAATGGCCAAATGGTATATCCCTGCTTTACATAAATATGAACAAGAACTTTTGCAGGATGCCGAACTGAAAAAAGCCTTTGAAACAACAGAAAAGCTTGCTGATGAACGTCTGAGCATCCTGGAGGGATGGATTCCGGCAGGAGCCGCCGAGGTGCTCGATAAATTTCTTGATGCTCAGGGGGTGGTTTATCTGAAGGAATCACCGGTGCCCGGTGACAAAGTGCCCATTCTGTTGAAAAATAAAGGATTTGCCAGTAAGTTTGAAGTGCTTGGAGAACTTTATGCACTGCCCAATTACCGCGAACTCGACCTTACCCCGTTTTTTGCTCCTTTCTATACCATCTTTTTTGGATTTTGTATTGGAGATATCGGTTATGGGATTTTGATTACCCTGGTGGCTTTGCTTGCCAAACGTAAAGTAACCAAAGAGATGAAACCTGTTGCTTCTCTCATTTCGTATCTGGGAATGTCGACTTTTGCATTTGGGGTGATCAGTGGCGGTTTCTTCGGTATAAACCTGTATGAAACCAATCTTCCCGGCTACCAGCAATTGCAGGCTTTCTACCAGGCCAACAATACTGATATGAACAATATATTGTTTATTATGGCCCTTGTATTGGGAGGCATTCAAATACTCTTTGGTATGGGAGTTAAGGCGGCCAACGAAACGGTACAATTCGGATTTAAATACGCACTATCCACCATCGGATGGATTCTTCTCTTCGTGGGGGGAGCCACCATTGCCGGTTTGAACATGTATGCCTCTGTACCTATGGAAACCCTGAAACCTATACTGTATGCAGTGTTGGGAGTAAGTGGTGTATTGATACTGTTTTTGAATTCTCCCGGAAAAAATATCTTTGTAAACCTTGGATTGGGACTGTGGAATACCTATAATATGGTTACCGGTGTATTGGGAGATTTATTATCATACATCCGTCTGTTCGCACTGGGCATTGCCACAGCCATTCTCGGGTTTGTGTTCAATAGTCTGGCCATGTCGGTTGGTGGTGGCTTTTTTGGGGTTATCTTTATGGTCATCATACTGGTCATTGGACACAGCATCAATTTATTCATGGCCGGGTTGGGCGCTTTTGTCCATCCCATGCGTTTAACCTTTGTAGAGTTTTACAAAAATGCCGGATTCAGTGGAGGCGGCAAAAAATATCACCCTTTCAGAAAATTAACCTAAGTCAAATCAATACCTAATTACTAAACTATGGAACCTATTGTTGTAGCTTACCTTGGCATTGGCCTCATGGTCGGACTGGCCGGTATCGGCAGTGTTTTCGGTGTATCTATCGGAGGCAATGCCTCTCTTGGCGCTTTGAAGAAGAATCCCGATGCATTTGGTAACTTCCTTGTACTTAGCGCCTTACCAGGCACACAAGGACTTTATGGATTTATGGGATATTTTATCCTTCAGGGATTTCTGACCCCACAGATTACACTGGCACAAGCCATTGCCATTTTTGGAGCCAGCCTTATGCTGGGATTTGTTGCCCTGATTTCGGCAATCAAACAGGGGCAGGTGTGTGCCAATGGTATCGCTGCCATCGGAGCCGGCCATGATGTATTTGGAAACACCCTTATACTTGCGGTATTTCCTGAGTTGTACGCCATTATTGCTTTTGCGGCAACTTTCCTCATCAGTACCAGCATCTGATCAATAAGAGAAGAATACTTTTTGGAAAATGGGCACTGCCGGTATGTAACCGACAGTGCTTTTTTGCGTTTAATTAGCAAGGTGAAAATGTCACTAAGGCATTAAGACACTGAGTTACACTAAGGCTTTTTGGAAGACTTCTTTATATTCTACCCTCTTTTGGGTGAAATATTTTTTTTTTAAAATAGCTTCATGTGCCTTTGTGTCTTTGGGCCTTATTGGCGAAAAAAAAAACAAACTATGGAAACAAAAAGCGAATTTAAAGTAAAAGGTGAAGAACTGCTCGCCAAAATCCGAGAATTGATCCATCAGGGAAATGTAACCCGCATTATCATCAAGAACGAGGAAGGTAAAGTGTACCTGGAAATTCCGGTGAATGTCGGGCTTGTTGGTGCATTATTTGCTCCGGTATTGGCAGCAGTGGGCGCGTTGGCAGCGCTTGTGGCCAATTTTACCATTGAAGTGGTGCGGAAGGAAGGATAAAACCCCTGACAGGGGTGAGTTATTACCTCCTTTTTATTCCTTGTTTTGCACTTCCTTATTTTTTTCCGGATAAAAGGATTTGGCGGAGCTGTCAATAGCACGCAGGGCAATATCCTTCACACTGGCTTCAGCCGACATGGCTTTCTGGGCGTAGTCTTTCAGGGAAGCTTCCATATCCTTGATTTTTGACTGGAGTGTCTCGATGATTTGTGTTTTCAGTTTTAGTTCGCCCGAGACCTCTCTTTCACGCAGTTCTTTTTGAAAACTAAATTGAGTTTCTAATTTTTCAATGGCATTTTCAACCGCTGCTTTTACAGCTTTTTCGAGCTCGGCAGGGAAAGCGGCATTTTTTTTTCGTAATTCATTCAGTTCGCTTTCCGCCTGTTTAATGTTAAGTTCACGTTCTGCGAAGTCTTTTTCAAAGGCGGCCTTTTTATCAGAGAGTTCTTTTTCGAGTTTTTCCTTTTTCTCTTCGTATAAATCAGTTTCTTTTTTGCGATTTATTTTCAAGGCATATAAATACTCCTCTTCTTCCCGTTTTCGATTTCTGTGAAGTTGTTCTGCATCTTCTTTTAATTTGGCCTGAGCATCTTCCTGCAACTTTTTTAAATTTAATTTGCGTTCAGTCATTTCCGTTTCAAACTGCGCCCTTTCAGATTTTATCTGTTCTTCCAACTCCCGGCGACGGTTGATCATTTCCAATTCAAATTGCTCTTTCTTTTCCTTTTGTGCCAGCAACATCACCGAAAGGGAGTCGGTGCTGGCCGATAGCTGATACAAATCTTCCAATTGCTGCTTTTCAATCTGTATGGCTTTTTGGAGCTCTTCAAATTTCCGGAATTCAATAATAAAGGCTTCACTCAGTTTGTCAAGTGCGGCCGAAAGACTTACCTTTAACCCTGATACATCCTTAACAATGCCTTCTGTGCTAAGACCGGAAGCATTTTTGACAACCGCCTCCTGTTTCTGCTGTTCCTGAATTTTCCTGGGTTCTTCGGTTTTCTTTTCCTGCTGTTTTTGCAGGAGTTCCTCGTAAGCTTCAAGAATCTGATTCTTGGTGTTTTTTGAACTGATGGGTTGCTTTGACATGATACAATGTTTATTTACATAATTTTTAAAGAAATAAAAGTACTCATTTTTTAATAAAAAGTGTGATGATGACCAGATAAGTTTAACCACACATCTGCTAGAATTGATCTGAAACGGGAGGCTGTGGGCAGATTGGTTATTTTTGAAAATGCAATCCGATTGAAACTTTTGGGAAATTAATTCTATTTTTGCGCATCTTAAACTAATTCATCAATATATACCATCGTTATATTGGGTAATAGTCCGGATAAGTTTCTATTTAACGAAGAAAAATTACTGTAAACAAACCAAAACAAATCTCCACTTTTTTCAATAATTAAAGGTGCAAATGCACATCCGCTAACTGCATGCCCAAACTAAAATACCTCCAACATATAGATTCATTAAGGGCACTTGCTGTATTGCTTGTTTTGGCTTTTCATCTCGATATCAGTTTTTTCAAAGGTGGCTTTATTGGTGTGGATGTGTTTTTTGTCATCAGCGGTTTTTTGATTACCCGCAACATTACCCATGAATATAAAACGACTCACAACTTCAGCTTCTCCCGCTTCTATTACCGCAGGGTTAAACGGCTGTTGCCCTCATATTTTTTAACTTCGGTTTTTGTTTTTGTCCTTGGAATACTGATTTTATCCCCTTCCGACTTTATAGGACTTATCGATTCGATTTTTGCAGGCTCAATCGCCTTATCCAACTTTTACTTTCTTGGTGAATCGGGCTACTTCGACACAGCGGCAAAGTTAAAACCCATGTTGCATGCCTGGTCACTTTCGGTCGAAGAACAATATTATTTTATCTGGCCGATGGCGCTTTTGCTGATTTTAAAGGGTTTTCGGAAGTTCAAAATACACAATATTATAATAGTATTGTTAATTGTTGCTTTTGCCGGAACATTTTATGTAAATGCTTATGGCGTTTCCGAAAATATACTCCAGTTTTTCTCCAGTCATAAAGAGTCGACCACTGATGTGCAATCGCTGCTTTTCTTTATGCTGCCTTTCAGAATTTACGAATTTCTGATTGGAGCCCTGGTGGTCTTTGTCCCCGAAATTCGCCTTAAAAGCGAAAAGATGAAAGGCCTTATTATCGTTCTTGGTTTATTACTTGTTGTGGTGCCCGGTATTGTGTTTGATGATAAACTTAAGTTTCTAAGTGTTTTAAACATCATTCCATGTCTCGGAATTTCGCTGCTTATTGTTGCGCCTCAATCCAAATATTTCAATTGGTTTTTCTACAACAATATGCTTCGTCACATTGGCAATGCCAGTTATACGATCTATTTGTTTCACTGGCCGATAATTGTTTACTACAAGCACCTTTACGACCAGCCATTAAACTTTTTCAGCGGCCTGATTTTGTTCCTCCTCTCCATTGGAATTTCTTTGGTGGTGTATAAATATTATGAGACTCCATTCCGGCACAGAAAGTTCAAAAGCATAACACTCGAATATGCAAAAATGGGTTTTCTCTTTGTATTCTTTATTCTAAGTTCATACTTTGTCAAAAAAGATGTTACAGCCAATGAAGGCTGGCTATGGAGGCTTGATGATAAGAACCTGGAATTGATTGAAGAAATCGGCGTTCCCCTTAAATATCATTATACCAATTGGGGTGGGGCATATTACCAGTTTAACCGTGAGATTGAAAGCAACCAAAATCCAAAAAAAAATGTCGATATGGTATGGTTGGGTGATAGCCATTCGGGGCATTTTGCTTACGGACTTGATTCAATAATGGTCAAAAAGCATGGCATGAAAGTACATATTTCGTACGTCAGTTGCTTTGTATTGCCCGATGTGGTTTCAACCAATGATAAATGCATCATTGATGCTGACTCTGTATTAAACGCCAAAATAAAGCAGTTGAACGATAACCCCAATGCGCCTCTGGTGTTAAGTTATTACTGGAGATTTCGTCTTTTATCCACTTGTGAGATTGAAGACCAGAAAACAGGTAAAATGATTGAGCCGGCTAAACTCAATATTACAGAAGCGCATCAGCTGTTGTGCGAAAAAATTGAAAAATTCAGGGACATCCTGGGAAAAGACCGGAAAATTATAATCATAGGTGAATCCCCTGTCAGGGACGAAAGTCTAAACTACATTGAAAAACTGTTAAAACCCTCCTACCTGTCCTTTATTTCGCCGGTATCCAACCTGTTCGAAGAAGAGCAAACTGCCATAGCCATAAATAATTTCATGAAAAATTACTTCAGGGATTTGGATAATTTCTATTTTTTGAATCCCTCAGAACCATTTTGTGAAGATGGTAAATGCAACAGTCAGGTAGGAAATAAAATATACTTCAGCGATGCCAATCACTTTTCAAAAGTAGGCTCACTGAGGGTAGTAGAATATCTGGAAGATGATTTTCTGCAAATTATAGCAGCCGGCACAAAGGAATAAGAATTGAAGGAAGATGCATATTGCATTGGTTTCCAACCGCCCGCAACAAATAATTGGGAAGTATTAACCCTGCCGGGAATGATTCAATTTAAAACTCCCTGATAAACTTGTAGCCATCCGGCCCCACACTTCGGTTTAATGTACTTATTATTCGATTTACATCGTCATAAGGGCCCTGAATATAATATGGTTTGCCATTGCGTCCCATTTCAATATCATCAATACCATCATCAATGTATTCAGGATCAAGCACATATTCAGCGAGATAAAAATCATCTGGGGTTTTAAACCCAAGCTCTGAAGCATAATCAATGGCTGCATAAACGAGGTTATGAAAATAAACCGGATCTACTTCGTTCATCTTTCCATATCTTTCACTTTTTTCAATAAGTTCTTCTATTTGAAGTGCCGTAAAATTGCAATTGGCCATGCAACTTTTTACACCCAGACAAAGCCGGTCGACCAATATACTGGCAAAAGTAAACTTCCCGCCCGGCTGTGCCCTGACAATCAAACATATGGTTAACCCATTATTTTTAAAGTTGTCTGCAATCAAACACTTGTCTATGGTCAGCAGGCGCCCCTTTTCCTTAAGATATTTCCTGGGTGAGAAAGCTTGATTTTTCATAAGCTATGGCATGTTTAAAGAACATAGGCGTTTTAGGGGGATAAAAATATATCATTTTGATGAATTTTTGAGCTTGAATGTCATAAAAATATGTTTGTTTCATGAAATTGCACTCCCGAATGAGATGACTGAATTTAGTCAATTGCAGGATTTTGCAAAAACTATGGTTTTTTTATCTAAATTGCACACCATTTAAATTTTTATGGCCTTAGCATTTCAGATCATCACAGTATTCACCATTCTGGCTACCCTCCTTGCCTTGCTGTTTGTTAAAGCCTGGTGGATACGAATTTTCGACTTTCCGCGAATTCAAATTCTGTTTTTAATGCTGGGCTGCCTCGTGGGCCTGATTGTTTTTTCGGATACCGGACTTTGGCTAAATTGGCTGTTAGTGGCTCTGTTAATTATTGCTTTTAGTATTCAGTTTTCATACATATACCCCTATCTGCCTTTTGCCAAAAAAGAGATGGCAGATGGTAAAGGAGTGCCATTTGCTACCATTTCAATGATGATGTCGAATGTACTGATGGATAATCAACAGTATGAAAAACTCATCAAACTGGTCAACCTTTATCAACCGGATATTTTATTGGCGGTAGAGACCAATGACTGGTGGGCACACAAGCTACAACCGCTCGACAGCCACTATAGGTACTCAGTAAAACATCCGCTTGAAAATACGTATGGGATGCTATTGTTTTCAAAAGTTCCTTTAAACAACGTACACATTGAACATTTAGTCAAAGAAGAAATACCCTCCATTCATGCTGAAATCACCAGGAATAACTTCACCTTTAAACTGGCGTGTATTCATCCTGAACCGCCTGCACCTGACCATGCTGACACATCGAAACCCCGCGACAGGGAACTGATGATCATGGCCGATAAAATTCAGGGAGATCCATCCCCCTATATGGTGATTGGCGATTTGAATGATGTTGCCTGGTCAGATACTTCATCCAGATTTGCGAAGATCAGTGGATTGCGTGATCCACGAAAAGGCAGGGGCTTCTTTAACACCTTTCATGCAAAAATACCGATGATGCGTTTTGCCCTCGATCATGCTTTTTTCACCTCCGAATTTAAGGTAATTGCCATAAAGCGTCTGCCAGAGATAGGTTCCGACCACTTTCCGCTTTATATTAAATGTGGAGTGTACAAATGAATAGCCTGCCAACCGGGAATCAGCCACGTTGCTTTGTATGCCTGTCCTGATGGCATTCTTCTTGTTTTTCTTATCCGGGTTAGCCTGTTTTTCTATTACCCAATCCTGTTCATTACGGCTGCATTGCCATCTTTTTATTTACAAAAATATTTCTACCTTTGCAGCCGCAGGCGAAAACCGGTTTCTGCCGGCCAGTATCCTGAAAATGAATGCCTCGTAAAAATAACAAATGTGACCATATGAATATTGAACTTCAGCAAAAAGAAGAACAGTTGGCAAGCCTGAAACTGGATATTGCGCCCGAAGATTATCAGGAGAAAGTAACTCAAAAGCTTAAGGAATATCAGCGTAAAGCTTCCATGCCTGGCTTCAGGCCGGGGAAAGTGCCCTTTTCACTTACCCGTAAAATGTATGGCCCTGCGGTAAAAGCTGAGATCATCAACAATCTGATTGATGAGTCCGTGAACAATTACATCCGCGAAAACAACCTCAACATACTGGGTCAGCCCATACCCGGAGCTGATGAAGTGCAGGCTCAGGACTGGCAGCAGGATGAAGCCATGACATTTACTTTTGATCTTGGCCTGGCGCCTGAATTTGAAGTTAATCTGGAAAATCTAAAAGACATCAATTATTACCAGCTCGAAATTACCGATGAGGTTGCAGAGAAATATCTTGAAGATGCACGCACGCGTGAAGCCAACTGGAAGGAGACCGGACAATCCGTTAAAGGCGATATGATTAAAGGCAGGATAATCGATCCGGAGCCGGAATTGGAAGTTGAAATTGAAACTGCCAGATTTGATGAAGATGAAGTGCTCATCAAACCATTTATCGGAGTGAGCAAGGGTGATGAGATTACCATTGAGGCATCAGAAAAACTTACCGCTGAAAGAGTAGCGGAGATGCTTTTGTTAAAAGACGAAGAGGTTCAGCCATATTTAAATGGATTTAAAATACTGGTCGATAGCGTAATGCATAAAGAGCCGGCAACACTGGATGAAGACTTTTTTGACAAAATGTATCCAGGAGAATCAATTACAAATAAGGAAGACCTGATTGCACGCATAAAAAAAGATGCAAGTCAAAGTTTACAGCGTGAAAGCGATCAACAGTTTTTTAACGATACCATTGGGGCGTTGATTGAGCAAACCAATATTTCGCTCCCGGATTCATTTTTAAAGCGTTGGCTGATTGAGGTAAACCAGGAAAAAATGACCCCCGAGTTTGTGGAAGAAAATTATGCAGATTATGCCCGCTCCATGCGCTGGCAGATGATTGAGAACCGATTGATTCGTGACAACAATATTGGTGTTGAAACCGATGAGGTAAAAAATGTATTCCGCAGTTATTTTCAAAGGCCGGGCAGCACCGAGCCGGATGAAGAAACACTTCAGCGCATTGACAGCGTAGTGGAATCATTTATGAAAAATGAAGAAGAGGTGCGCCGCATAAGTGACCAGATATTCAATACAAAGCTGGTTAGCCTCTTTAAAGAAAAAGTAAAACCCATTGAAAAACCCCTGACACAGGAAGAATTTGCTAAACTAAGGGAAGAAAAAAAATAACGGTGTTTTAGCATAACGGCATAGCCCTGCATTTTGGACTGCAGGGCTATCACTTTTTATAGACCTTTTGGCAGGATTTGAAATTTGGCACAATTATTTCCTGAGTATTCCAAGCGTTTAATCGCAACTAAATGGTCAAATATTCATTCAAAACCTGTAACTTTGGCAGGCAAAACTTTTCCAACTATTATGCAAAACGAATTTAAAAAATATGCCACCCGTCATCACGGGATCAGCAGCCTGACATACGATAAGTATGCAAGTAGTATTATTGGTTACATTTCGCCCACCATTATCGAGGAGCGGCAATTGAACATTGCCACCATGGATGTATTCTCACGTTTGATGATGGATAGAATTATATTTCTGGGAGTTCCCATTGATGATTATGTAGCCAACATCATTCAGGCTCAATTGTTGTTTCTTGAGTCGGTAGATGCCAAGAAGGACATTCAGATTTACCTGAATACCCCAGGAGGCTCTGTATATGCTGGTCTGGGAATTTATGACACCATGCAGTATATTGCTCCCGATGTTGCTACCATTTGCACAGGCATGGCGGCTTCTATGGGTGCGGTGTTGTTGTGTGCAGGATCCCCGGGCAAACGCACTGCTTTGAAGCATTCACGTATACTCATCCATCAACCCATGGGTGGGGCACAGGGTCAGGCCTCCGATATTGAAATTACAGCCAGGGAAATACTCAAACTCAAGAAGGAGCTTTATGAAATTATTGCCCTGCACAGCAATCAAACCTATAAAAAAATTGAAAAAGATTCAGACCGCGATTACTGGATGACTGCCGAAGAAGCAAAATCTTACGGTATGATTGATGAAGTACTCATCCGCGAAAAGAAATAGTAAGCATGGCTAAAAAAGAAGAAAGATGTTCGTTTTGTGGCAGGCCACGCAGTGATACCAGCATGCTGATTGCCGGACTGGACGCACATATTTGCGATTATTGCATTCAACAGGCACAGGAAATACTTCGTGAGGAGATGAAAAGCTCCTCAAAAAAAGATTTCTCCAAAATAAAACTGCATAAACCTGTTGAAATAAAGCAATACCTCGATCAGTACGTTATTGGTCAGGACGACGCCAAAAAGGTACTTGCCGTTGCCGTTTACAATCATTACAAACGCATAGGCCAGACCATTGGTAAGGATGATGTTGAAATAGAGAAATCGAACATTATACTCGTTGGTGAAACCGGTACAGGAAAAACCCTACTGGCCCGCACCATAGCCAAAATGCTTCACATACCATTTTGCATTGCCGATGCCACCGTCCTGACCGAAGCCGGATATGTGGGAGAAGATGTGGAAAGCATCTTATCACGCCTGTTGCAGGCTGCTGATTATGATGTGGCTGCTGCCGAAAGAGGAATTGTTTTTATTGATGAAATAGATAAGATAGCCCGGAAAAGCGACAATCCCAGCATTACCCGGGATGTGTCGGGCGAAGGTGTGCAACAGGCCATGCTGAAATTACTTGAAGGCACAGTGGTGAATGTTCCCCCTCAGGGTGGACGCAAACATCCTGAACAGCGCATGGTGCAAATAAACACCCACAACATATTGTTTGTGGCAGGCGGTGCATTTGATGGTATCGAGAAAAAGATAGCCAGCCGCATGCAAACCAATATGATAGGCTATTCTTCGACCCAGCAGCAGAGCATTGACCGGGACAACCTGCTTCAATACATCGCCCCTCAGGATCTTAAGAGCTTTGGCCTTATACCAGAACTGGTGGGAAGGCTGCCGGTAGTTACCTATCTCAGCCCGCTGAGTCGCGAGGTACTGCGCCTGATTCTTACTGAACCTAAAAATTCGCTCGTTAAACAATTTGTTAAACTGTTTGAACTGGACAACATCAAACTTACTTTCCACGAGCAGGTGCTGGATTTTATTGTTGACAAAGCCATTGAATTTAAGCTGGGTGCCCGTGGACTCAGGTCAATCATGGAAGCTATACTTATAGATGCCATGTTTGAACTACCTTCGGATCAAAAGAGCCGGGAATTGAAGATAACCCGATCCTATGCCGAAGAAAAACTTGGCAAAACCAATTTATCAAGATTAAAAGTAGCGTAATCAGCCATTTTACCGGCGCCTGGTAATATTTTCAGGCTGATTTAAAGCTTAGGCATTGAATTTGATTGCTAAAGTTAATCCAATTCAACAATTACAGGGTAAATGAAACGCCTTCTTATCCTTTTGATACCTTTTATCTTCCTGCCCTCCGTTATTCTGGCGCAGGAGCCTGAAGTTATTGTGCTTAAAGCCACAGTTATAGATGGTGACACCCTGCCACAGGTCTATCTTCCGGAGGTCCATATCCTGAGCTTTTCTGTGTTCCGTACTCCGGCTGAGCAAAGGCGGTTTGACCGGCTGGTACGCAATGTTAAGAAAGTTTATCCTTATGCACGCCTGGCCGGTTTAAAGTTAAAAGAATACGATGCCATGATGGCCGGGCTTTCAGAAAAGGAACAAAAAAAGCTATACAAACAGGCTGAGCAGGAACTTAAGGATGAGTTTGGCAATGAGCTGAAGGCCCTTACATTTACCCAGGGCAAAATTCTGCTCAAGCTGGTCGACCGCGAAACCGGTAATCCCACCTTTCAGATTGTCCGCGATCTGAGGGGCAGTTTTGTGGCCTTCTTCTGGCAAAACCTCAGCCGTATTTTTGGATATAACCTCAAGGAGAAGTACGAACCTTTAGGTAAGGACCGCGACATAGAAACCATAGTTCAAATGATTGAACGCGGCATACTTTAGGGTATTCAGGTCCAATAAGGTTAAGCCTTATCGCCCCGCCGACCTCATAACTTCTGTTCACGAATATCATTTTTGTACATTTGCATCCTTAAACCAAAACTATCTGCATGAAAGCATATGTATTTCCCGGTCAGGGAGCCCAGTTTATTGGAATGGGCAAGGATTTATACGACACCAATACAGAGGCCAGAAAGCTGTTTGAACAAGCCAATACTATTCTGGGATTCCGGATTACCGATCTGATGTTTACCGGTACCGATGAAGACCTCAGGCAAACACGGGTTACACAACCTGCTATTTTCCTTCATTCGGTCATTCTGGCCCGTACTTTAGGTGCTGACTTTAAACCCGATATGGTTGCCGGGCATTCGCTGGGTGAATTTTCAGCCCTGGTGGCTGCAGGCGCCCTTTCTTTTGAGGATGGTTTAAAATTGGTGTATGCCCGTGCCATGGCCATGCAAAAAGCCTGTGAAGCGGAACCTTCAACCATGGCAGCCATTATTGGCATGGACGATGCCAAAGCAGAAGAAGTACTTGCTGGTATTGATGAAGTAGTGGTACCCGCCAATTATAACAGTCCGGGGCAATTGGTCATCAGTGGATCGTTGAAAGGCATTGAAATGGCCTGCGAACAACTCAAAGCTGCCGGAGCTAAACGTGCATTGCCGCTCAAGGTAGGCGGTGCTTTCCATTCTCCGCTTATGGAGCCGGCCCGCGTTGAACTGGCTGCGGCCATAAATGCTACACAAATAAATTCGCCTGTGTGTCCGGTTTATCAGAATGTTTCGGCACAGCCGGTAACTGACCCACTTAGCATAAAGCAGAATCTCGAAGCACAGCTCACTTCTCCGGTTCGCTGGACCCAAAGTGTACAACAAATGGTGAAAGATGGTGCCACCTTATTTATTGAGGTTGGACCGGGAACCGTACTTCAGGGTCTGGTAAAAAAGATAGCACCTGAGGTGGAAGGCAGAAGCGCCTGAATAAGAAGGCGCATATCCTGAAATGGTTACAGCCACTGAAACCAACTGGTTTGGTTACAATAAGGTATTTTAAGCCCCTGGCAGGTGCGCATGGTGTGGCCCGTGCCGCCCTGCAGAGGTTTTTGCAAATCGTCGTAAAACAATGCTACCGTTGCAGGCTTTATACCCGATACGGTGCCGGTTACTTTAACGGTATCACGAATGATATAGGCTGCTTTAATGGTCAGTGCATTGCGCCCTTCATTCAGGTATTTATCCACCAGTCCCGATATGCTCTTGTTTTGTCTGGTATGATAAATTACTTCGGCCTCCGCCGCCAGATCAATTTCATCCAATGAATAATTTTCACCGGCTACCATGGCCGCATTTCGATGAGATGCATAGGGTTTAATGACTTCAAGGCGGGAGGCATCCCTGGCCGCCACCCCTGCTGAAAAGAGTTCATCAGCACCGGTAGCATTGCCGCTTCTGAATCTCATGTAAGATGAATTTTCAACCAGCAAGCGCCCAAGTTGCATAAGTCTGGTGGCGTCTTCCGGCAGTACTTTACGCTTTCCCTCGAGCAATACTATGCTCCCCGGCTGATCAAAATGTTTTAGAAAAGCAATCAGAGAATCGAAACGAATATCCGGTTCCATTATCTTTGTTTGTATTGTTCATCGTAATACTTCTGATAATCACCCGAAGTTACATTATCCAGCCATTTTTCATTTTCGAGATACCAGTCCACAGTGGTTTCAAAGCCTTCGGTAAATTTTATTTCCGGCGCCCAGCCCAACTCCTGCTTAATTTTTGAGGCATCTATGGCATACCGCAGGTCATGTCCGGCACGGTCTTTCACATAGGTAATCAATCGGGCTGACTCCCCTGCTGTCCTATTCAGCTTGCGATCCATAATTTCGCATAACTTATGTATCAACTGAATATTTTGCCATTCGTTGTCTCCACCAATATTATAGGTTTCGCCCAACCTACCTTTATGAAAAATGAGGTCTATGGCCCTGGCATGATCCTCCACATACAGCCAATCGCGCACATTTTCACCTTTCCCATAAACGGGCAAAGGCTTTTTATGCCGGATATTGTGGATAAATAATGGAATCAACTTCTCAGGGAACTGGTAAGGTCCATAATTATTGGAACAATTTGAAATTACTATGGGTAATCCGAAGGTGTGATGGTAAGCCCTCACCAGATGGTCGCTGCTTGCCTTACTGGCCGAGTATGGACTTCGGGGATCATAAGGCGTTGTTTCCACAAATTTACCTTCCAACCCCAGTGAGCCATATACCTCGTCGGTAGAGATGTGGTAAAAAAGCTTATCCTGCATCTTCCCTTTCCAGTTTTCACGGGCAGCATTCAGCAAGTTAACCGTACCTACAATGTTTGTCATGATAAATTCCATAGGATTGGAAATAGACCTGTCCACATGCGATTCAGCAGCCAGATGAATGACACCGTCAAAGTGGTATTTTTCAAACAACGAAAGCATCAACGAGGCATCGGTGATGTCGGCTTTCTCAAAAAAATAATTAGGTTGGGATTCTATATCCGTCAGGTTCATCAGGTTTCCGGCATAGGTGAGCATATCCACGTTAATTATTCTGTAATCGGGATACTTTTTTACCATAAGCCTCACTACATGAGAACCAATAAATCCGGCACCACCGGTGATCAGCAAAGTTTTCATTGTTTATTTATATTTTAAAATTTAATCATTATGGTCTGTCGGGTAACTTTTGTTGCATAAGGGCCTGTTCCCATTTCCAGGCAGAGCGCATCATTTCGTCAAGCCCACGGGTAGCTTTCCAGCCAAGTTCTTTGTTGGCAAAAGTGGTATCAGCCCACACCTTTTCGATATCACCCGGACGGCGGTGAGTTATTTTGTAATTCAGTGCCAGACCACTTATCCGCTCAAACGCCCGGATGACGTCAAGCACACTGTAGCCGGTACCTGTTCCCAAATTAAACACTTCAAAAGGCAGTTTCTGTTTATTTGCCTGTAACCTTTTCACCGCCACCACATGCGCTTTTGCCAGATCCACCACATGAATATAATCCCGTATTGGTGTACCATCGGGGGTGGGATAGTCATTTCCAAAAACCATAAGTTGTGGCCGGATGCCAATGGCTGTTTGGGTGATGTAAGGCACCAGATTGTTGGGTACCCCTAGCGGCAATTCACCGATAATGGCTGATTCATGGGCACCTACCGGGTTAAAGTAACGCAACGCAATGACTTCAAATCCATAGGCAGCACAAGAAAACTGCAACATCTGTTCCGACATTTGTTTGGTGTTGCCATACGGCGACCAGGCTTCCTTTACGGGGCTGGTTTCCTTAACCGGCAGTTCGTCAGGTTGACCATATACGGTACATGAGGATGAAAACACAAATCTGGAAATACCATTGTCTTTCATACCCTGCAGCAGGTTAATAAGCGAAACCAGATTGTTGCGATAATACAAGAGCGGTTCAGCCATAGATTCGCCCACTGCTTTGTAGGCTGCAAAATGTATGATGGCTTCGATATCAGGCTGTTCCTTAAAAAAAGATTTGGTTTTCGCTGCATCAGCCAGACTAAACTGGTGAAATTCAGGTTTTATCCCGGTAATTTTCGCAATTGCTTCAACTACTTCGGCCCGGGAATTTGAAAGATCATCTACAATAACCACCTCGTAGCCCTGCTGCTGAAGTTCAACTACTGTATGTGACCCGATATAACCGGTACCACCGGTAACTAAGATTTTCATAAGCTATTTTTTAATCATCTATCCGGCTTACTACGCCTTTAGATAATTTATATTTTTGCTTGCTTTCAGGACATTCGGCAATACCTTGATCATTAAAATTAAGCCGGTGTCCGAAAGTGCTCATCCAACCAATTTGCCGGGCTGGGTTGCCGACTACCAGTGCAAAAGCCGGAACTTCACGGGTGACTACTGCACCAGCGCCTATGAAGGCATATTCGCCAATGTCATGGCCGCATACAATGGTGGCATTTGCACCTATCGACGCCCCTTTACGCACGGTGGTTTTTATATACTGGCCGCGGCGATTTACTGCACTACGGGGATTGATCACATTGGTAAAAACCATTGAAGGGCCTAAAAAGACATCATCCTCACAGATAACTCCGGTGTATATGGAAACGTTATTCTGTACCTTTACATTGTTCCCTAAAACCACTCCTTCTGATATCACCACATTCTGCCCGATATTACAGTTTTCGCCAAGAATGGCATTTTCCATCAGGTGAGAGAAATGCCAGATTTTAGTACCTTTACCAATCTGGCAGCCCTGATCAATCACCGCAGTTTCATGTGCAAAGTATTCTTTATCCGTCATAATTTCCCAGTTTAATGTGAATAATCAAATATACGCTTTTTTTAGTGTTTTTATCATGTAAACACTTCACCAGAGGGTTTGATTTACACCAACTCCGATTTTAACATCAAAGAATCAGGAATTTACAAATTCAAGCACCGATTTGGTGATGTAGGCCAGTTGTTCCTCTTGCAGTTCAGTATGCATTGGCAACGAAATTACCGCACTGCACAGGTGTTCGGTTACCGGGAAATCTCCTTCATTGTAGCGTGGGTCGCGATAGGCTTTTTGCAGATGAAGTGGCACAGGGTAATATATCATGGCCGGGATTTCTTTTTCAGAAAGAAAAGTTTGCAGTGCATTGCGGTCGATATTCCTGGTAACCAGAGTATATTGATGAAACACATGGGTTGAGTGTCCGGAGCGCACCGGAATTTTCAGCTTCGGGTGCTCCCTGAATGCCTCATCGTAATAAGCAGCAGCCTTTTGACGTGCGGCAGAGTATTGATCGAGCCGTTTAAGCTTTACATCCAGTATGGCTGCCTGAATGCTGTCGAGGCGGCTGTTTACACCTACCACATCATGATAATAACGTACGGTCATACCATGATTTACCACCGAACGCATTTGTCTGGCCAAATCATCATCATTGGTAAAAATCGCACCACCATCGCCGTAACATCCCAGGTTCTTACTGGGGAAAAAGGAGGTACAACCTACATTACCGATTGTTCCTGCTTTACTTCGGCGTCCATCTTTAAAAATATAATCGGCACCAATGGCCTGGCAGGCATCTTCCACCACATAAAGCTTGTAGTGATGTGCAATCTCCATAATCTCCTCCATATCAGCGCACTGTCCAAAGAGATGCACCGGAACTATGGCTTTGGTTTTGGGAGTTATGGCCTTACGTATGGCCTCCGGATCGAGATTAAAAGTTTCGGGATCAACATCCACCACTACCGGGGTAAATCCAAGCAAGGCAATTACTTCAGCAGTAGCAATAAAAGTGAAGTTGGAGGTGATCACCTCATCGCCGGGTTTTATTTGCAGCGCCATCATAGCCACCTGAAGGGCATCGGTACCGTTTGCACAAGGAATAACGTGTTTCACATTAAGATAATGTTCCAGGTTTTCCTGAAAATGCTTTACCGCAGGTCCGTTAATAAATGCCGTAGAATCAATAACTTGCTGAATGGCCTGATCGATCTCAGGTTTTATCTGCTCATACTGACTTTTTAGGTCAACCATTGCTATTTTATTCATGTACAATCATTTTAATGAAAAGATAATGCTAAAGATTGAAGCACAGGCTAACAATCCGGCGCAAAGATAAGCTATTGCAAACATTTATAAACGCATGCCCGCGCTTTCGGCCTGGATTTCTTTAGCTGTTAACACCAATTAAATACATACTGCTGCGTTAAACTAATGTTTATATTTGCATGCTGAACCTTTGCGATAAGGACTGCCCCATGTTTAAACAATATTTTACCCTGTTTTTTATAGTGCTATTTTTTAGTGCACCATTGTCAGCCCAATTCAGTGTGCGTGATTCTGCCATTACCACCCATCTTATTTCTGCTCATATTTCTTTTAATATCCCTGCTGCGGATCTGAGTGAACGATTTGGTGGTTTCTCTCAGGTTGGCCCAGGTTACATGGTAAAAACAAAAAATAACTTCCTGCTTGGAATTGATGGTTTATTTGGATTTGGCAACCAGGTAAAAAACAAGGCCGATATTCTCTCGAACATCACCACCAGTGATGGCAACATCATTGATCTGGAAGGGGTATATGCCACTTTTAGTTACAATTACCGTGCATTTGGTGCGGTTGCCAAAGCGGGTAAAGTGATTCCGGCCCTGGGTCCCAATCCAAATTCGGGCCTTATGCTGTGGCTGGGCGTTGGCTATCTGCAACACAAAATTTATTTTGATTACAAAGACAAACTGGCGCCTCAACTTACCGGGGATTATCTGAAGGGCTATGATGAACTGAAGCAGGGATTACTTTTGAATCTTTTTGCCGGATACCTGTTTATGGGAAACCAGGGTAAAGTGAACTTTTATGCCGGCCTGGATGTGAATCTGGCATTCACTGCTGATGCCCGGCCATATAGTTTTGTAAATGCAACATCTCTGAATGGAAAATTTACCGATATTTATACCGGCATTAAGGTCGCCTGGTTTTTCCCGGTTTACCGCAGGGCACCTAACCAGTTTTATTATTATTAAAATGAGCAGTAACCAGGTATCGGTTTAAAAAAATAGGGCCAATGAGATTTTTATACAGTACCGCCATTGCAGTTTATTACCTGTCAATAAGATTTGCTGCCCTTTTTAATGCCAAAGCACGACACTGGCATTATGGCCGGAAAGACTTATTCGGCAAGCTCAATGAAGTGTTTGCCGAACATTACGCACAGGAGAACCCTGCTCCGGTCGCCTGGTTTCATTGTGCATCACTGGGCGAATATGAGCAGGGCAAACCCGTAATAGAAGCTTTCAAACAACAATTTCCGGAATACCTTATATTGCTTACCTTCTTCTCCCCCTCGGGATACAGTCAGCGTCACCGGATTACAGATGCCGATCATATTTTTTATCTGCCTGTTGATTCCCGGGCAAAGGCGCGCAAATTTGTGAGGATTGTACAACCTGTGGTGGCTGTTTTTATAAAATATGAATTTTGGTATAACTACCTTCATGAGCTCTTTATCCGACATATTCCGGTGTATACCATTTCGGCCATTTTCCGGCCCAGTCAACATTTTTTCAGGTGGTATGGCGGCTGGTTTCGGACGCATTTGAGAAAAATCAATATGATTTTTGTGCAGGATGAAGAATCGGCAGAGCTTATGCGTATGATTGATGTGAGTAATCTGTCGGTAAGCGGCGACACCCGTTTCGACCGCGTTACGGCGATCAAAGCCATACAGAAGCCATTTCCGCTTATCGATAAATTCGTTAACGGACGGCCGGTTATCGTTGCCGGCAGCACCTGGCCTGCAGATGAGAACCTGATTTTAAGTTTGGCTGAAAACACCGGCGAAAAACTCAAATTTATCATTGCCCCGCACGAAGTGAGTGAAATACGGATCAAAGAGATCATCGAAAAATTTGGTGATCAGGCAATTCTTTATAGTGAAGCCGGGAAAGGTCGCTATGAACACAAAAGGTTTCTGATTATCGATTCTATAGGCATGCTTTCGCAACTTTACCGTTTTGCGACTTTGGCCTATATAGGCGGAGGTTTCGGGGTTGGCATACACAATATACTGGAAGCCGCCACCTACGGGGTACCGGTTTTTTTTGGCCCCAATTATTACAGATTTAGAGAAGCCCGCGAAATGACAGCAGGTGGAATGGCATATTCAGTCACCAATAGCGATGAGCTTGCTCAGCAGGTGAATGGATTGCTTGCAGACAGGGAGAAACTGGAAGCCGTTTCCGCAAAAGCCGGAAAGTACGTTCAACAGCGTTCCGGAGCTACAAAAAAAATTATGGATGTGCTGACGCCGGCTCTACGCTAAGCATTCAGTAACTTAAATTTTTTGGGGACAGCGCATTATTCTTGCACTAGCGTGACCCTGTAAATATAAACCGTATCTATGGGTTTGGCAGAGAATGACCAGGGTGGAATTTTCATAGAGTTACTATAGAGGCTTCCGTAATTACTCACCGAAAAAAATGTATACCAATCCGGTTGCTTCCATAATTTATCCACCGGCGTCAATTTAACCTTTTTATTGAGCGCTTGTAGCGGAATATCTCCAGGAAAAACCATATAATCATCTTTTTTTACCTGAGAATTATTGGTGCTAAAGGTTCTCATTCCGGCTTTATTCGCATACCACTGCCATCCCCAGTGTCCCCTGGTCCAGGTGGTGGTGTTTCGGGGAAGGGAAATCTGTTCAGCCATTTTACGGTAATAGTCAGCGTATGCATAATCTGACAACCCCAATGCAACAGCAAGAAAAATAGAAATGGAGAGGCTGATCCCATTTACCCATACAGTGGCGCGGTCGAAATAAACCCCACCAAAAAGTAGTACAAATGGAATAATGAGCAGAATATGACGCGTGGCCATAAAGGGGGCAAAGAGTGCGATAAAGAGGCTGAGTGCCCCTAAATACAACAATATTACAAACTCAGGGGATTGAATATAGCTGGCAAAATTTTTCCTTAACCGGGGAATAAAAAGATAAAAGACCCCGATATAAATTACAAAACCGTTCCCGATGAAAAAATAATTGAGCAGTAGGTCAAACCCTTTCGGAGAAAACAGGTTCAACAGAAAAACCGGAAATGGGAGCAGCAGTATGAATATAAAAAGTGAAGTTATAATCTTATGCGGCAGCCTGCTGAACACTCCTTTTATGAAAGGCAAAGTAAAAATCACAACTGAGCCCATACAGGCCATAAAAGACCAAAAGCGGTTAATGTGAATTTCCCCTTTCGGACGGTCCAGGAAATGAACAGATCCAAATTCTATAAGGTTCCACACCGACCATAATGCAAGTATTAACAGCGGAATCAGGACGAATCCAAGCTGGCTGTAATGTTTCCTTAATAAGATGATGAACAACAATACCACAACCACAGGAAGGATAGAATACTTTATCAATAGCCCAAGACCAAGTATGAGGGCCGCAAAAAAATAATTTCGGGATGGATTATCCCGGGCAGCACGAATAATTAAACAAGCCGATGCCAGCAGTATTGCCAGAATGGGAATATCCGTCATCAGGTTTTGATTGACGACCAGGGCAGGACTCAACCCAAAAAGCAACAAGAGAATTATGTTGCGTTTCACATTCAGAAGCACCGTTAACTGATAAAAACAAATTAATGCCAGCAGGGTAAAAGCAGAAAGATACAGGTGAAGCCAGATTTCACTTGTACCGACAAAAGACGAAACCAGGGCGAGGGTGAAGAAAAAAAGTGGTGGCTGGTTATGGGTGTATAAAGGTGTGGGATCATCATTCCAGTTTATCATGCCTGACATGGGCAGGGAAGGATTATCTTTGATCCAGGCAGCGGCCTCAAGGTGAAAGGTGTCATCAATATGATACGCTTTATTCAGATTAGCCAGGGTAAGTGCCAACCAAAGGATTAAAACAATCGCCGTGGGCTTTTGCAGAAATGCATGTAACTTCGGAGCAAATCCAACCACCTTTATCAGATTTTTATTATTATTTATAATACCCTTCCGCAGGCAATAGATGATTGAGGCACGCCATCCCGTACACCACCACTGCGGTAACCACCGCTGCATGTTCCTGATATTCAGGGATACTCATGTTATAGGTGTCGCGTTCTGTATGCCAGATTTCGCGATAGCTAAAGTTGTAACCCTTTACATCTTCCAGACCAAAGCTCAAGGTTGGCACCCCGGCCACGGCAAAAGGTCCGCTATCGGTTCCCCAGGGTTTTTCAGGCCGCTCTATGGGTTCACGCTTTTTTAGTTCGAAAGGAAAATCCGGGTTGATGTTATTCAGGGGCCTGCAGATTTGCTCCATATCGTTCCACATGGCTTCCGTTACACTTATACTTACAGGAGGCAGCGGGCCGTAGTCGCGGTTAAACATGTTTGATATGAATCCAAGTTTTTCAGTATTTTGATTTACCCAGTGTTGTGATCCCCAAAGTCCAAACTCTTCAGCAGCAAAAAGCATGACGAGTATGGTACTTTTTGGCTTACCACCGGCAGCCATAATCAGCCGTGCTGCTTCCATAGTTGGGGTAACGCCCGAACCATCATCCACTCCTCCTGTAGCAACATCATAGGCATCCAGATGACCGCCCATAATTACATATTCGTCAGGAAATTCCGTACCCGGAATAATACCAATTACATTGTGATACTTTACCGGGCCCGGTTTAAAGAAATTCCTGATATCAAATTCAAGTATTACTTGTCTGCGCTCCTTCACCATGCGCTCAATCAGCTCAAACTGATGCTCGTCCAGTTTGATGTCAGGAGTAACAGGCAGGTTTTCAAAAGTCATATCCATGATATTGTTCCGGTCATAAAGGGCAACCAGCGGTACCGGGGCTGACTGAATGATCCCAAGAATTCCGGCCTCGCGCATTTCGCGGTAAAACAGCGCCGGTTCATCAAATGGTTCCACAGCTTTATAGTTTTTAGGGTCTTTGCTTTTTCCGGCACGGTTCATTTCCATGGTTTTCATATTGGCTTCTATGATGCTGTCTCTTCGATGGTCTGATTCAGCCGAAAAATCAATGGGAAAGCCATTGCTTTTGCCGGTGATCAGTACCCAGGCACCTTTGAGGCGGCCTTTCATGCGGTTAAATTCCTCCCGCGTTTTAGGCTCAGCCATCACATGGCCGCGCTGCACCCCTTTGGTTCCTGAGGTATAGGAAGGCGTCACAAAGTGGAGGCTCATTGATTCCTCACCCATCATCCGCCCAAACCAGGGGCCGCGGTTAAAACCCACCGGTACACTACCCACCTCATCCATTTCAACCTGCATGCCCCACTCCCGAAACTTTGAAGCTGCCCAATTCGCTGCGTTCTCGTAAGCATCAGAGCCTACCAACCGGCCTCCAAAACGATTGCACAACACATCCAGGTGCTGCATGGTCCGATTGTCGGTTCTGGCGATTTCAATAATGCGGGTAACCGTGGAATCGCTTTGTGCAAAAACCGGCAAAAACCATAAAAAAGCATAAAATAGTATGATATTTCTTTTCATATCAATTACTCGTTAATCAATAAGTATTGTTCTTTCAGCATCGGAGGGGTTATCAATTTGAAATTGAATGATTGAAAGACCCGGGCCATCATGGGCGGCGTTGAAAGCCTGGGTGCGTCCAAACTGTTGTTGCCATTGCCCCGAAAGGCGTGCAGACTCATGAATGTGACCATGCAGGGTAATGTAAGGCTGTCGCTCACGAATAAAATTTTGTATGGCCGCGCTTCCAACATGAAGCAAACCAGCCGCAGACTTGCTGTTTTCAGCCTGATCAAGCAGGCTCTCATAAGGCGGGGAATGAAACAGGAAAACTGCCTTACTCATATCGGCATTTGCTGTGAGCTTTTCAATATCCTCAGCGATGGTGGCTTTAGCAGTATCATAAGTTGCCTTTACGGAGCGATAGCCTGCTTCGGGTGGCAAACAACCCTCCCGAACTGTCAACGAAACATCATATTTTTCCCAATCTTTCAACATAAATGGAGTAGGTGGCACAAAAGGATATCCATAAATGGTATAAGGTCCAAACTTAAAGGAAGAGGTATTCAGGTAAGTCCAGAGTTCCTTACCGGCAGCTTCAACAAATTTGGGTTCTTCTATGCTGTGGTCATCATTTCCCATAATGACGAATACTTCAGGATAATTACACCCCATCTGGTCGCGTACTTTCTTAAACCCCGGAATTAAAAAATCGTGCATGAAGTCGGGAATATTTTCACCCTTTTCGTGAACTGAGCGATGAACATGCGGCAACAAATCGCCTCCAAAAAAAACAAAAGAGGGTTTATTACGAATCATTTCCCTGAAGAGGATTTCATAGGAAGATAGTTTGCCATGCAAATCAGATACAAAATAGCAGGTAGTCATCTCATTGATTTTGGTCTGTTAATGCCTTGTGCAGCCTTGCACCAATTGCTAAAATATAAAGATAAAGTAATTGGATTTTCTTTGTCAATCCTTCAATCTTACGATTACAAAGGTATTTATCATATATTTACCGTCCGGTTCAGTGTTCAAATAAATGGCTGCAATAACTCAGCTAAAATAGCAAAATCTTATCTTTGCGGATAAATTATTGAAATAAAAACTCCTTATGTCAGAAAATGCACGCAAACCCATCATAGGAATTACACATGGTGACGTCAACGGGATCGGTTATGAAATCATCATCAAGGCACTGGCCGATGCCCGGATTTTTGAATCACTTACTCCGGTGGTATATGGGTCATCGAAAGCGGCCTCCTATCATCGCAAGCTGATCAACACAGGTGAACAAAACTTCAACCTCATCAGGCGGGCTGATGCTGCCAATGCCAGGCGAGCAAACATCATAAACATAATAGAGCAGGAGGTAAAAATTGAACTGGGTTCCTCCACCCCTCAGGCCGGTGAACTGGCCTTACTGGCTCTTGAACAGAGCACTGAAGATTTGAAAAAAGGATATATCGATGCCCTGGTGACTGCTCCCATCAATAAAAAAAACATTCAGAGCGATCACTTTAACTTTCCGGGTCATACTGAATATCTGGCCAATAAATTTGATGTCAAGGATTTCCTGATGCTTATGGTAAGCCAGAATCTCCGGATAGGCGTGGCTACCGGCCATATCCCCCTGAAACAGGTATTCAATGCCATTACCTCCGATTTAATTGCGCATAAAATCAGGATCATGCACCAATCACTGTTGCAGGATTTTGGTCTTACCAATCCCCGCATTGCAGTATTGGGACTTAACCCCCATGCGGGCGATGACGGATTGATTGGTGCAGAGGAAAAAACGGTGATACAGCCAGCCATTCATAAAGTTTTTTCGGAAGGCATTATGGCTTTTGGCCCCTACCCCGCTGATGGTCTTTTTGGTTCTTCTGCTTTTACAAAATTCGACGGGATTCTGGCCATGTATCACGATCAGGGTATGTTGCCGTTTAAGACACTTGCCTTCGACTCGGGGGTAAATTTCACTGCCGGTCTGCCGTATGTGCGTACCTCCCCTGCTCATGGTACGGCCTACGAAATTGCCGGTAAAGATATGGCATCCGCCGAATCGTTCAGGGCAGCGCTTTATCTGGCCTGCGACATCATCAACCACCGGAGAAACTATGCAGAGATGAGCAGCAATCCCTTAAAAATAAGCAAACAGGACGTTGAAAGATAAGCCCGTATCATGGAGCTGACTTACACCTTAAATACCATTCAGCAACTCATAGGAGGCAGGTTGTTCGGTATAGATACGCACATTCCTGTTGATCTATTGCTTACCGACAGCAGACGTGCCTCTTTTCCGCGGCGCACCCTCTTTTTTGCCATTGTTACCCAACGAAACGACGGGCATAAATACATTGACCAGCTCATTGCCAGCGGCGTCAGAAATTTCTGTGTTTCCCGTTTACCTCAACCACTGCCTGCCGGCTGCGGTTTTTTGCTTGTAGATGATACCCTGCTCGCTTTTCAACAACTGGTTGCCGCACACCGGTCACGGTTTACTATTCCGGTCATTGGCATCACAGGCAGCAATGGCAAAACCATTGTAAAAGAATGGTTGTGGCAATTGCTCTCGCCCGAAAAAGCCATCATGAGAAGTCCCAAAAGCTACAATTCGCAAACCGGGGTCCCACTTTCGGTCTGGCAACTCAATGCCATGCATCAGCTTGGTATTTTTGAAGCCGGAATCTCAGAACCCGGTGAAATGGAAAGGCTGGAGCCCATCATTCGTCCTACGCTGGGGGTATTTACCAATATCGGCCATGCCCATGATCAGTTTTTCAATACGCAAACACAAAAAATAAACGAAAAACTAAAACTTTTCAAACGGGCAGAACTGCTTATTTACTGTCGCGATCACCAGGAAATTCATCAACAAATAGATTCATTACTGCCAGAGCTTCCCGTTTTTACCTGGGGAAAAAACCAGGATGCAACCTTACGTATTACCAAAATCACCCCAATTCAAACTACCACCCGCATTGAAGGCAACTACCTCGGCCGGTTTATTTCCATCAACATTCCGTTTACCGATGAGGCTTCTGTCGAAAATGCCATTCATTGCTGGGCCGTGATGTTATTGATGGGATATGGTGCTGAAATTGTTTCACACCGTATGCTCCTTTTGCAACCCGTTGCCATGCGCCTGGAATTGAAGGAAGGCATCAACAACTGTTCGGTAATTAACGACACCTACAGCTCCGACCCTGAGTCACTGGCAATTGCCCTGGACTTTATGGCCAACCAGCATCAGCACGAACGCAAGACAGTAATTATAAGTGAGCTAAAACAAAGCATGACCAATGAAGATGTGCTTTATACTTCTATTGCGGATATGCTTGAAAACAAGGGCATCAGCAGGCTCATCGGCATTGGGCCGGCATTAAAAGCCCATAGTAATCTGTTTAGTATTCCTGCTGAATTTTACGATGATACGGCTGGTTTTATTGCTGACTTTAAAACTGCAAACTTCAACAACGAAACCATTCTCATTAAAGGTGCGCGGGTTTTTGGATTTGAAAAAATAAGCCAACTGCTTCAGCAACGTTCGCATGAAACCGTGCTGGAAGTCAATCTCGATGCGCTGGTGCACAACCTGAATTACTACCGTTCAATGCTCCCGGGTGAAACGGCCGTAATGGCTATGGTCAAAGCGTTTTCTTATGGCAGTGGAAGTTATGAAATTGCCAATGTACTGCAATTTCACCGGGTTGATTATCTTACTGTAGCTTATGCAGATGAAGGCGTGGACCTGCGTAAAGCAGGCATCCACATGCCCATTATGGTGATGAACCCGGAAGAAAGTGGCATGGAAAGCATGCTCAGGTATAAGCTTGAGCCTGAAATTTACAACTTTCGCTCTTTAAATCTATTATTGCGGGCCATCAAATATTATGGTTTCACCCCGGAGCAGCCGGTCAACATCCACATTAAACTGGATACAGGCATGCACCGGCTGGGATTTGAAGAAGCCGATATTAATGATCTGATTCTTAGGCTAAAAGAAAATCCGGAACTGAGGGTACAGTCTGCTTTCTCGCATCTGGTGGCAAGTGACGATCCGGCCCTGGATGATTTTACCCGGCAGCAATTCTCGCGTTTTGATGCGATGACCAGGCAGTTAAAGCAGGGCGTGGGCTATAAATTCCTTCGGCACATCCTCAATTCAGCGGGCATACGGCGTTTTCCGGAAGCTCATTTCGACATGGTTCGTCTCGGCATCTCACTTTATGGCATTTCAGGCGACACTTTGGAACAGCAAAATCTGGAAACAGTAAGCAGCCTGAAAACCAGCATTTCGCAAATAAAAATCATTGCCGCCGGAGACTCCGTGGGCTACAACCGTGCCTGGAAATCAACCCGGGATACCGTAATTGCTACTGTTCCCATAGGCTATGCCGATGGTTTGAGCCGGCAATTGAGCAATGGCGTAGGCAGCATGATGATTAATGGACAACGCGCGCCGGTTGTCGGAAACATTTGTATGGATATGACCATGCTCGACATTACCGGGATACCCGCTGCTGAAGGTGACGAAGTAGTGGTTTTTGGCAATGAGCCATCAATAGTCGAACTCGCACTTTCCATCCATACCATTCCATATGAAATCCTTACCGGTATATCACGAAGGGTCAAACGTGTATATTTTCAGGAATAGCATTTCTTAAATGGATTGCAGATTGCGGATTGCAGATTGCGAATCTCCGATTAAAATCACCAATCACCAGTCAATGATTAATTTCCACGCAGAGACGCAATGACGCAAAGGAACGCAAGAGTTGATTGCGGATTGCATATCTCAACAAATCAACAAATCAACAAATCAACAAATCAACAAACCCACAGATTACAGATCACAGATCACAGATTACAGATCACCAATCACCAATTGACCGCGAATTACGCAAATTAACGCGAATTATGTTTCAAAGACTCAACGACTCAATGACTCAACAAACCCACCGATTACAGATCACACATTACAGATCACCAATTAACGCGAATTATGTTTCAAAGGCTCAATATCTCAACAAATCAACAAATCAACAAATCCACAGATTACAGATCACAGATCACAGATTACAGATCACAGATTACAGATCACCGAAAACGCAGTTTCGAGAATTTTCCCACTTTGCCCCAATCCACCAGACTGTAAAATGCCAGCAACACTCCACTAATGGTGATGGCCTGAATACGGTAAGTAAACCAATAGTGCACAAAAGAATGATTGGCGGCGCCAAAAAACCAGATATAAGGCAATACAGCCACTACCAGAAATAGTATTGCTTTGGAGAATCCCTGCTTATTGAAATAAAACGGACTGAGTAGTAAGGGAATTGCCAGTAAAATATTGATAAACACCAAAGGTATTAAATTGAAATTTCTCACAAGGGCATCAAGCCTGCTGATGTCCTGGCTTCCGGCCCTTCTCAAAAATTGATTTGTAATATCTGCAACGATGTTTATTTCGCTAAAGGGAATGGTAACAATCATTTTCATAGCCCAGGCTCCGGTGTACGCCACAATCCAGAGCAGTCCGAAAAGTACCAGTTTTTTGAAACCTGACCAAAGGTCCTTTCTCAGGTTGTTCTCTTCATCACGCAGGCTAACCCAAATGAGCATGGGAATGCCAAGTGTAAGCAAGGGTGCCGTCAATAAATCAAAATAGGTGGTGATGGCTCCTGAAATAAAGAATAAAACTGCCGGATTCTTCTTTCGGTGTATCCATCTAATGAGAATAAAACTCATAAGTATGGCAATTATTAGCACCGGCGACATTTGCATGGAAAACTGCATTACATACACATTCATAAAGAACAAGCCCGAAACCAGCAATAAAGCTTTTAAAGCGCCCATTTCTCTGTAAAGTATCATGGCAAACAAAGCCATAAGTAGTGAGGTGATCATGAAAATGATCCATTTGATTTCATTGTAATTGGTAAAAGCGTAAAATATTCTAAAAAGGTATGAATTGCCATGCCAGTATCGGGCATAGAAGAAATTAGGGTCTTTGGTATTATTTTGAACACTGTACTTTACCCATTTCCATTGCGAAGTATACGGAGCGCTATAATCTACCCGGCCTCTGCCCAGCAAGGAGGATTTTAAAATATCATGATTGTCAACGGTATAGATGATATTGGTAATCAATCCATCCATGGCATAATCGGGGCGGTGGTTCATACCTTCAATGATCATGTGTGGATAGCTCGGCTGATTTTCCATGTATTTCAGGCTGTTTTCAATGTTGCTTCTCACCGGTTTGTCGGGGATGAGGCTCGAAAGCATAGAAAAGCCTAAAAAAAACAGGATAAGAACAATAAATACTTTTAGATAATACAGCACAATTGCCAGTGCTTTAGGAATTGATCGTGCCATTCTTTCTTTTGGTTAAAAATTAAGTTTACTGATGGTTGTGGTTAAAAAGCGGGTAAAGGTAGGATGAATATTTGCATGATTTACTTTATCCTGAAACATGTATGACCTATTGACTGGAAAATCCCTGAGTATGTTTACTGATTTCTCTTATACCAAACCAGGAGTGGCAACATTTTTTAAGATGCTTCCTCTTGTTACTCCTTTGGTTTGACGACAGGTTTCGGATATCGCCCTTCTTTTGCAGCTTCATAATCAGGGAATACCAGTAAATCGTTGAACCTTTCGGTTCGGTTTAAACGTCCAAATGAATCCCAATAAGCTTCTTTGGTCATAGAAACATAATGAATGGCTCCATTGAAATATTGTTGTATCTGAAAAATGTTATGTCCGATGAAAATTACGGCAATAAGGAATGGGACAACTCTAATTCTCCAATTTTTGTGGATCAGCAAATAATGAAACACAGCCGCCAGGGGGAAAGCCAGCAATCCATACATGTCGATAAAAGCCCGGTTGCCGTAGCTTCCACCATACCACCACAACCACCAGGAAGCAAGCACATAGGTGTTGATTAGGAAATAGAAAAAAACCGGTATAAAAAACTGTCGATGCCGGCGGTAGAGATGTATGAAACCCAGCAGTGCTATCAGCATAACAGGCGTATATACCAGCCAGCCTTTGCGGTAGCTCAGCAAGATGTTGGCAAACTGAGGGTTTCCAAAGAAAAACCTGCCTCCATCACCATAGCCATTGAAGAAGAATTGCCCGCTCGTCATTTTCCAATAGATGATTTGAGGGGTGCAAATCAGCAGAAAAGCTAAAATAAAAACCAAAATATGTTTCCACTGATGAAGAAGCATGGCTGCCCGTTTTTTAAGGTCGTTTAATGAGCCAATGTTCCATAGGGGAATAAGGATCAAAGCGACCATATTGGTAGGCCGCACCAGTGCAATCAACCCGGCCGAAATACCCATTAAAACAGCCCGGCCAATTCGGGGTTTTTTATAATAAGAGGAAGTGTTGTAAGCAAGCCAGATAATAAGAAAAAAACTGTAGGCATGGCTAAATGCAGCTTCGCGGGTAGCATAATAAAGGAAATTGGTGGCAAAGATGGTGCACAATAAGGTCAATGCAATTGCCAGGTCAGTAAAGTACGGTTTAAGCATTTTTCTGATCAGAACAAATCCTAAAATAGTGTAAAAAAGCGAGCTGAGCAACAACGCGAGCTTATATGGCGCGGAAAAACCCATGGCTTCCTGACCGGTAATTTTAAGGAAATAATGAAACGGAATTATAAAAGGCGCGTACATCATAGATGTACCCATGGTAGTCATAATTACATAGTTGCCATTGGGAGCAGTTACGGGCCAAAATTTATGTTCAAACTTGCCAGGATCTTCTTTTACAAAGTCGAGTCGCAAATCATGATATACCAACAGGGCAGGAAGGTATGCATAATAATGCATTACATCGCCACCCCAGATATATTTATGACTTCTGTACTCTCCGATATAAAAAATACGAAACAGTAAGATGAGTGCAATTAAAAATATAGCCCAACCCGAATAGTTCCATTTTTTTAAAAAGGCATACCGATTTTCAAACATCTGAATCAGTTTTACTTTTTCAAGCAAAAGTATATAAATTAAACCTAATGCGGTATTTAGATTATGCATAACATTGCAGATGTAAAAATAAGCCAAAGGTCCTGGCAGTTTAAATCTCTTATTTAGAGCCTGCTGAAAAGCTAATTTATCATTGGATACCAGTTTGGTATAATGCTATTTTTTATGTTAAATGCAAGGCTTTTCCCGGCATACGTCCACATTCCATACTTTATATATTACGGTGCGCTGCACCTTATTATCGTTCTGACTTATTATTTCTATAAATATTACAGTCTCGTCCTGAAAGACGAGACCGTACTATAAAAAGGTTGTGAGTTTTTCAGCAGGCCCCGTTTAAAACCGTAATTACCAGAGTGAATTGTATGCGGCGAGCAGCTAAAATGCTTATAACAAAGGGCTTGCCAGAATAACAAAGTCAGTGGATAAAGGAAATGGTTCAGCTACATATCCAATCTTTGGCGATAAATTGAAAATTTAGGAGTAACTAAAGCAAATCTTAATTTACTTCCTTACTTTTGTGCCTCTAAATCTCACAAAAGGCACCTCTCAACAATGTAAGAATGGTTTTTAGCAGTAGCCTTTTTCTTTTGTACTTTTTGCCGGTTTTTTTATTGCTCTATTATATTTCCGGAGCAAAGGTTAAAAACTATGTGGCATTGGCCGCCAGTGTTTTCTTTTATGCCTGGGGAGCACCAACTTTTATCTTTATCGTTGCCGGTTCCATTGTAATTGATTTTTTCGCGGTAAAGGAGATGCACCAATCCACAGGACGCAAAAAAAAGTTGCTGGTAGCATTCTCCATAGCACTCAATATAGGTTTGCTGCTCTATTTTAAGTATGCCAACTTTTTTGTCGAGAATTTCAATGAGTTGCTTGCGGCTTTTGGGGGTAAACCTGCCGATTGGACCAAAGTGGCCTTACCCATAGGCATTTCCTTTTTTAGCTTTCAAAAGATGACCTATTCAGTGGATGTTTACCGTAAGGTGCATGTCCCCCTGAAACGCATTAGCGATTTTGCACTCTATATCCTGATGTTTCCACAGTTGATTGCCGGCCCGATTGTCCGTTTTAACGAAATAGCCGATCAGCTTGAAGACCGCCGCCTCAACGAAAATGTGGACAACCGCCTAACGGGGTTTTTTAGGTTTGCACTTGGCCTGGGCAAAAAAGTGCTGATTGCCAATGTGATGGGTGAATATGCCGATACCGTATTTGCCATGAATCCATCGGAGATGAGCACTGCCACTGCCTGGATGGGTGTTATTGCTTATGCTTTTCAGATTTATTATGACTTTGCCGGTTATTCCGATATGGCCATAGGTCTGGGAAGAATGATCGGCTTCGACTTTCTCGAAAACTTTAACAATCCCTATATTTCCCAAAATATATCTGAATTCTGGAGGCGCTGGCATATCTCACTAGGCCGCTGGATGCGCGACTATTTGTATATTCCCCTGGGAGGCAACCGGGTAAGTACCCGCCGCATGTATTTTAACCTGTGGTTTGTGTTTCTCATTTCGGGCTTCTGGCATGGTGCCGCCTGGACTTTTGTTATCTGGGGTGCCTTTCACGGTTTTTTCCTCATTGCCGACCGCTTGTTCCTGTTGAAGTTATATTCCAGAATCGGCAAAATTCCAGCCATTGCCATTACCTTTGTCATCACCTTAGTCGGTTGGGTGTTTTTCAGGGCCGAAACCCTGTCCTACGCTGTTGATTTTACTGGACAAATGTTCAGTTTTACCAAAGGACCGGCAGTTTACATCAGTCAGAAAGTCTGGATTATGCTATTCATCGCTGCCTTTTTTGGTTTCTGGGGCGCCTTTGGGAAGGTTGAGCAATGGCAGATGAAACTCTTTGCCAAAAAACAAGGATTGTCAACCCTGATGGTGATGACGCTTGCCTCAATTTTACTGTTTATTATTAGCCTGGCATCCATTACTTCATCAGGTTTCAACCCATTCATTTACTTTAGGTTTTAATATGAAGTGGTTTAAAAATATCATGTTTGGTTTGTTGATGCTGATGCTGGCGTTACCGCTAATACAGCGTACCACGCCCATATTCAGGGAAACGCCATTACAAGGATATTTTTCCACCCCAAAAAAACCATCAATAACCAAAGACTCTGTTTTCGATGGTACGTTTCAGGAAGCCTATAACAACTATTTTGAACACACGATTGGATTTCGACCCACCCTGGTGCGCATCAATAACCAGATGGCATTTTTCGTTTTTGATACCGCTCTGGCCAATGGGGTAATTATAGGTAAGAAAAACTATCTGTACGAAATTAACTACATCAAAGCTTACAAAGGCTGGGATTACCAGGGCGATTCAATGATTGAGGATCGTACCCGAAAAGCAGCATTTGTTCATCAGCAGTTGACTGAAGCCGGCAAAACCCTGCTCTTTATTTTCGCACCGGGCAAAGCCACGTTTTTCCCTGAATATATTCCCGAAAAATACATGCAACGGCCATCGGGTGAAAAAACCAACCATCAGGCTTTTATCGAAAAGTTTGATAAATATGGGCTTCCCTATATTGATTTTAACAGTTGGTTTGTGCAAATGAAAGATACTGCTTCCTTTCCTTTATATCCACAATGTGGTATTCACTGGAGTGCCTATGGTGTAGCGCTGGCAACAGACTCACTGATTCATTATATTGAAAATGAACGTGGCATTGATATGGTAGATTTCGGATGGAATGGTTTCGATTTGCCCGATACCCTGAGAAAACCTGACTATGATATTGCCGATGGCATGAATCTGTTATTCAAAATACCGCATTATCCCATGGCTTATCCCAGAACTGTATTCAGCAGTTATGATGGCAAGGTTCGGCCCAATGCCATTGTGGTTGCAGATAGTTATTACTGGAATATTTTTGGGAAAGGTTACTCAAGCCGCTTGTTTAGCGATAATAACTTCTGGTATTACAACAAGGAAGTACACAATCCCGCATGGCCCGCACCGCGAAAAACCGGAGAAATGGATATGCTCGAAGAACTGAGCAAGGCTGATGTAATCATCATTATGGCCACCGAAGCAAACCTTTATCGCTTCCCCTATGGCTTTATTGACCGGGCCTATGAAACACTGAACAAAAACAGGCAGCAAGCAGGTTCGCTTTTATCCTTTAGTCAAAAAGAGACTGAAATTCAAAATATTATGAAGAGTATTGATGTAAATCCCGAATGGAAAGCGAAAGTTGCGCAAAAGGCTTTGGATCGGAAGATCAGCTACGAAGAAATGCTTAAACTGGATGCAACCTGGATTTGGGAAAGCAAGCAGAAATAAGAAGTTTGCTTATTCATGCCAGATGGAATACGCTTTAAATGTTAAATCTCAATGATTTCAACCATAGTCTTCATGGTTACTCAACGATATTAATTTGTCACGTACCTTTACCGGACGCTAATCCTTCTTTTTATGAAAATTACCAGGTATTCAGTGATTGCAACCATTGTTATAGCGACCGTCATATTCGGATCCAAGATTTTCTTTCCGCAGACCAATATGTTGGCTTCCGATAATTTTGGATATTATTTGCATCTTCCGGCACGTTTTATTTACGATGATGTTGCATTAAAGGGCGATTGGATTACTACCATCAACGACAAATACAACAATACGGCAACTTTTTATCAATTGATGGAAACACCTAAAGGGGGCACCATTGATCGTTTTTTTTGTGGTATGGCCATACTTTGGACTCCGGCATTTTTTGCCGGTCATTGGACAGCCCGAATGCTTGATTATCCTGCGGATGGGTTTTCTGCACCTTATCAGTGGGCATTGATGCTGTATGGGGCCATTTTCGCTATCACCGGTCTTTTGTATTTACGGAAAGTATTGCTTGAATACTTTTCCGACGGGGTAACCGCCATTACCTTGATCATTATGTTCCTGGGAACCAATCTTTTCTTTTTTACCGGCATTGGCAACGATGTGCCCCATGTCTATATTTTTACCTTGTTCGCTGCACTTATCTACTACACCATAAAATGGCACAAAGCATATAAATGGTTCTATATGCTGGCCATTGGATTGGTGGGTGGCCTTATCATTGCAGTAAGACCTTCGGAAATGATCGTAATGGCAATTCCTGCGTTTTGGGGCGTGACCAATTGGGAGGCTTTTAAAAATAAACTGAACCTGGCATGGGAATACAAATTTCAAATATTGGGCGCATTTTTCCTGGTAGGGCTACTGTTTCTGCCACAATTGCTCTATTATCGCATATACGCAGGTGAGTATTTTATAAACATCTATGATGACGCCGGCTCCACCCTTAATCTGCTCAATCCACGCTTTGGCTATGTATTGTTTGGTTTCCGGAAAGGATGGTTTATCTATTCTCCCCTAAGCATTCTGGCAGTTATTGGGCTAATTTTTACCTGGAAAAATCAGAGGGTTTATTTTTGGCCTGTACTAATTTACCTGCTGGTGAATATTTACATCATTGCATCGTTTACCAGCCTGGTAAGTTATGGATGGAGGGCTTTTGTTCAAAGTTATGCCATACTTACCCTTCCCCTTGGGAGCCTGGTTTTTGTTTTGGCTAAGATGAAAAGAGCAGGCAAAATAGTAGTTGCTCTGTTATTACTTCCGTTTTTTGTACTAAATATACATCAGGCGTGGCAGGTGAGAATGGGTATAATTAGCGGATCCAGGATGACCAAAAAATACTACTTTAGTGTAATTGGGAAAAACAGGGTTACCGAGGCTGATAGAGATAAGTTATTGATTGAGCGTCCCCTTACTTCTGTTGATGAAATTGATGATAATATTGTGGAGTTTAACGCTACGGTATTGTCCTTATCATTTGATGATAATTTCCCCGGTTCCGGGGTGGAGCACCAGCCAAAAAGTGCACCGGGGATGCTGAAAATGAGCAAAGACAACCCATTTTCACCCGGATTAAAGGAGCCTTACTCCCATTTTTCATCCTATTACTTTTTTTACCTTAGGGGAAGTGTATGGGTTTTTGGAAATGGAGAGGATATTCCGGGAAATCTACACCTGGTATTCAGTACTAAAAACAAAAGTGGCGGTGAGTTAAAATACCGGGCCTACTCCTTTGCAAATCAACAGAAAGAATTTAAACCAGGGCAGTGGAACCTGCTCACGGCCGATTACCTCACTCCCGAAGTTCAGTCAAAAGATGAGATTGTTCAGTCATATATCTGGTACAATGGAAACGATGAGGTATGGATAGATGATTTTAAAATTGATCTCTATACCGAAAAATAAACTGATGGACGTATACTTTAAAATGGGCGGCAAAAAGCCACCCATTTTAAGTAAAATTAAGTGTTTATCTAAAGGCTATTAATACTCAAAGGTTATTTTGAAATCATCAAAATAAGTCAGCTTTTGAGCTCCGGTAGCAAACAGGTTGATTTCCTGCTCCGGCTTTAAAGGTTTATCAAAGGTAAAATACGCGGTAAATTCATTCCATTGGTTGGTGGCAGGATTTACAGCAGCCAGATTGTAGGCTCTCCAAATGTATGAGGTGTCATTATCATTCACTTCCATGATTATACCGGCCTTTTCATTGGGCTCAGTAAAATAATACCACCCATTAAATACTATGCGTTTGGGTAATTTTTCATTGAGATTTTCAAAAGTCTCCCGGAAAGTAAGGGAATACCGGTGTTCATCAGTAACTTTAATAGCATAATTGCCTGAATGGGCAGGGATTTCATCCATTTTATAAATAGAGAATCCATTTTTCCAATAGGATGGCAACGATGCGGCATTCTCCATATCAGTTGCTATAATCATTTGGTTCTCATTTATCTGCGGATTATAATCCGTCATTCCTTTTTGGTCGTTAGAAGACCCTGGATTGTGGGTACAGGCAGAAAACATGCCTACAAAAATCATAAAAATTAAGAATTTTTTCATTTCTGTTTTTGATTTATCGGTTTTGAATGTAAAATTACAATATTAATCCATTTATCGTATGCTGGGGGAGAAATTATTTGGTTTTGGCACTTCCGGTTACTTGTTCATGAAAAGCAATAACATAACGTGAACATCGGTATTCATAAGTCAACTATTAGTACTGCCAGAATCAGAACAGACAAATAAAAGCTTTTTAATCAGGTGCTAAAACAGCAAAGTCTTATCTTTGCGCTGAATTAAGAATATCCGTGACATATAACCCACAGAAATGGAGCGATATGTCAGGCCTGGATGCATGCATGTTGCTGCATAACAGATAGGTTGGTTTGTTGTCAATAGCTAAGTATGCGTTATAGTTGGAAATGTGATTGGGGCCATGCCCATTCCGGATAAAACCGGTAATGGGTTTAAACGAGCGATGATGTTTTTTATTCAATTGTAAGTGGCCAACAGCTAACTGAGCGAACTCAATATGATATTTCACAGCGTACAAAACGAACAATAACAAAAGATCAGGATGAAAAAACTATCCATCATCATTCCGGCTTATAACGAAGCCCCCACCATCCACCTGATACTGGAGAAGGTGATTGACACACAATTACTTTATGATATTGAAAAAGAAATAGTTATTGTTGATGACTATTCTACTGATGGAACCTCTGAAGCGGTTATGCAGTTTTGCAAAACCCGGCCCACGGCAAACATCCGCACATTCAGGCAACCCAATAATCAGGGGAAAGGTGCGGCCATACACAAAGGTATTGATCTGGCTACCGGTGATTTCATTGTTATACAGGATGCTGATCTGGAATACGACCCAGCAGATTATAATCTTTTGCTTAAACCCATGATGAATGATGTGGCCGATGTGGTTTACGGCTCCCGGTTTATGGGAATGGGCCCGCATCGTATCCTTTTCTTCTGGCACTCTATCGGAAATCAGTTTCTTACTTTCCTATCGAATATGTTCACCAACCTGAACCTTACCGATATGGAGACCTGCTACAAAATGTTCCGAGCCGATATCATTAAAAGCATAAAACTCACGGAGCCTCGTTTTGGCTTCGAGCCGGAAGTTACCGCGCGCATTTCACGTATAAAAAATATCAGGATTTACGAAGTCGGCATTTCATATTATGGCCGCACTTATGATGAAGGAAAAAAAATCGGGGCCAAAGATGGATTCAGGGCCATTTATTGTATACTAAAGTACAATATTTTCGACCGTAAGGTTTACCGGTAGTAATGGATTGCGGATTGCAGATTGCAGATTGAATTCCTAACCACCAATCACCATCACTAATCACCAATCACCATATGCGGGCAGGCAATCCTTTTTTTGACAGGATTAACAAGATTTACAAGTTTGTTTTCTGACAGGCCTCCTCGCATGTCCGCCTGATGGGGGCAAGCGATGGCTCAACGACTCAACGACTCAACAAATCAACAAACCCACAGATCACAGATTACAGATCACAGATTACAGATCACCGATTACAGATTACAGATCACATATTTCAACCGCGAATTACGCAAATTAACGCGAATTATGTTGTAAAGGCTCAACACCTCAACAAATCAACAAATCAACAAACCCACAGATCACAGATTACAGATCACATATTACAGATCACTGATTACAGATTACAGATTACAGATCACAGATCACAGATCACAGATTACCGAGCACCCAAAAATCATCAATATAAAAATCGGCACTTTTACTGCTCCAGAAAAACACCTGTATTTCATCGCCAGCCACTGCACCTTTCGGGAATGCACCAAGCTTTGCAACGTTAGTCCACTTTCTGTCTGTTATTTGGTAAGTTCGGGAGCCGGCTGAAAATGACCGGATAACTTTTTCACCGCGCCGCTGTAATATTATCAGTGCAGAATTTTCAAAATTACCCTTTACTTTGGCCCGCACGAAAACCTCAAAAGGAATGTTTTCCTCCTTTTCCGTAACTTCCCAGCGGTAAACAAAACTACCGGGATGCAGGCTGTCAATCTTATTTGAAAACTTACCGCTTAACGAAACGGAATCAGACAGTCGCTTAAAATCCCCGCTCCAGCCGGGATATCCGGCTTCAAAATCATTCAGTGACGAGAATCCCTCAGGCTGTTCACCTGCTATAGAAATCTGCATATTTCCAGATTTAAATTGAGCTTCCTTCTCCATGATGGGCCATTTCTGGCGGATAGCGGCGACTGCTTCCGGCCTTTCGCCCGCATAGAGGTTGAGTACCCCTACCCTACTGTCGCTCAGGCTGTCAACCAAATCAAGCCAATGACTGAGGCCATAGTCATAAGTAAGGTTGGCGTAGAAAGCGCGACCGGCAAATCCTGCGCCTTTAAGTGATTTATCCATTAAAACGACATCATCCACATTCAATAAAATACTGTTTACACCAGATTGCTTAAGTGCATTGGCTGCCCTATGATATGCCTGCTGCTTTGTGTATTCATAAGAGGTATAAAATCTAAACAGGAACAGGAGACCTACAAGCAGCCACATCACAAATAAAAGTCCATATCTGGTTTTTCGACGGTGCAGGGGCAAACCAAACCACACAATCAGGGAAATGAGTACAAAAAAAGCAGTATATGAAATCAAGAATCCAGTCATTACCAGATTATTGTGATATGAAAACTCCACAGTGTGGCTGCCAGGAGGCATAATGACACTGATAAACAGATGGTTTGTAAGCAGTATTTCTGCAGGCTTATCATCCACCTTTACGCTCCAGCCCGGATACATGGCCTGTAACAACGTAAGCGCAACCGGGGCCTGATTATTCACCTCGACTCGTGCGTAACCGGGATAAAAAGAAACCATTCTCACCGAATCGCCGGGAGAAATATGCAATTGTGAAAATGCTTCAATGAAATCTGCATCTTTTACAAACAAGACCCTTGTGCGGTTCTCATAGTCCACACTATCTATTACAGAAAATGGATAGACCTCTTCTGAAAGATAAATGATGCTATTTTGTTGAACTGTCCCTGAAAGCTTATACAGAGAATCCATCAGATAATCATAATTATTCAGCCGGAATGAGTTATATCCTTCGGCCGAAACCGTTTTGGTATAAATGGAGGCATTTCTCCACAGCACCGAAAAACCGGTGTTGCGTTCGCTGTTCATCGCCACAGTTGACTGAATTTGCGGCAGCGGAAATCCATCGGGACGCTGTTGAACACTTTCAGAAAGATCTACCGGGTTAACACCTGCTGAAGCAACCGTATAATATATGTTCAGTTGCACGGCAATAAACATTTCCATAAAGACAAGCCAGGGCAACATCAAACTGATTTTATGCCGCCGTTTTTTTATCATGTAAAAAAAAATGATCAATACGATCAATTGTATCAGTGCATGCACCAAAATATGTTCATGCCGTGATGCCAGCGTAAGCCAGGTGGAGAAATCAGCCGCAGGTTCAAAAAAGGAGAATGACTTTAGATTAACATCCTTTATGGCATAAATAAACAATCCAGTAATGATTAACGTCAGAAAAAGAGTGATGCCAATGAGCGGTTTCCGGTAGCGATCTGAATCAGACAGATAATTCCCTATTCCCACAGCGCCCCCTAAAATAAAAGCCAGTACTGTAAAATAACTAAAGAAACTCGAATGCCTGAACAAATTGAGCAGTGGGAATCCATGATACAAAGCTGCACGAATGGGCGTAAATTCTCCAAAAGCTGCCAACAGGCTTATCAACCCAAAAAGCAATATCACATAAAACAGCAGCGTTTGTTTCCTGAAAAATGATAAAATCAGAAATATCAACACAATGAGACCAGCATAGGCATTGTTCATCGAGACATCCGTGGCATACCAATCCAGGTCCTTTACTGTGGCAAAGGGGAGCAGGAATGATATTGCCGAGCGCGGTGAAAAGGGCATAAACCATGCATCTTCCAGCGATAAGCCACCCAATCGTCCTATGTATGGGGCAACCTGCAGGAAAGTGACTGCAATTACCGAAAGAGAAAAGGCCGTTACCAATGTCAGCAAAGTATTCAGCCACACCAATCTCCAGGCTTTTCTGTATTGTTGCTGTCTGAAATACCGGATGAAAATGGCGATGAAAATGGCAGCCAGCAGATAAATCAAAATGGCCCACATGGCCTGATAGCCGCCGGTGACCAGCAGAAAAGCAAAAATGGTTGTACGTAAAATATCTCTGAAATCAAGGTTTTGCTGCAGACGGATGAAATAGAAGAGCACAAAGGGTATCCAGGTAGCGGCAATAATGCCAAACATCTCCTGCCCGTGGCCCACAAAAAAGCCGGACATAACATAAGCGGCCCCTGCCACAAAAGAGGCTCGCCAATCGCTGGTAAAATGGGTGCTCAGCAAGTACATGCCCAAACCCGCCAGCGCAAGATGCACTACAAACAACAGGTGAAGGGTAAGGTAAGAGTAACCGGTGGTTAAACCAATTAAAAAAGTTTCGGGGTACCACACTGAGCGCAAATCGGCATGAATGGGATATCCGTAATGGGTGTAGGGATTCCAGAATGGGAACACCCCGCTTTGAAGACATTCGCCCACATGATAACGCCAGGGCAGGTAGCAGCCCAGCATGTCCCACTTCAGGCTGTTTTGCAACAACGCAATTTGCCAGTAGGCTATTACCGTAAGTAATAAAAAAGCAAGAAAAACATAAATAATCCTGGGCCTGTTCTGAGGCATAATTTCAGTAGCTGGTTTACTTTGGCGAATTTAAGAGAAAAATCGGGAGTTACAACATAGTAAAATCGCTATCTTAGCCACGCCAAAGCAAAATCACCCTTATGGATTTCAAAGTTTCGGTAGTAATACCCTGTTTCAACGAGCGCGACAACCTGCATGTTTTATATCAGCAGCTTTTAGAAATCCTGCAAAATTACCCTTTCCATGAAATTCTTTTTGTGGACGATGGCAGCATGGACGACAGTCTCGATATCATTAAAGGGCTGGCGAAAGAGGATAAAAATGTGCGTTATATTTCGCTTTCGCGGAATTTCGGGCATCAACACGCACTTAAAGCCGGCCTCGATCATGCCACAGGCGACTGCGTGATCAGCCTGGATGCCGACCTGCAACACCCGCCCCAACTTATTCCGGCACTCCTCGAAAAGTGGCAACAGGGTTTTGATGTGGTAAACACCATTCGTGGGAAGCAACAATCATTGCCATTGGGCAAACGCTTGTCATCCGGCATGTATTACCGCCTTATCAATTCGCTGAGCAATGTTGAAATTAAACCGGGGGCTGCCGATTTCCGGTTGCTCGACCGCAAGGTGGTAGATGTACTCAAACAATTCAATGAAAACCACCTCTTCCTGCGTGGATTGATACCCTGGTTGGGTTTCAGGCAAACCGAAATCGGCTTTGAACCGGCGGAGCGCCATGCAGGCAAAACCAAATATTCCTTTATACGCATGTTGCGTCTTGCCCTGGATGGCATCACTTCATTCAGCAGCAGGCCGTTGTATCTTTCCATTGCATTGGGCGGGATCATTGCCGGACTGGCTTTCCTGTATGGGATTTATGCACTTTACATGTACCTGTTTACGGATGCCACCCTGCCCGGCTGGACTTCAACCACCGCCAGTGTATTGTTTATTGGAGGTATCCAACTGATAATGATTGGCATCATCGGTATTTACCTGGCAAAAATGTTTATGGAGAATAAAAGGCGGCCAAATTACGTGATTGGTTCAAAAAACTTTTAATGCTTCTCTTCTGAATGCATGTTAGCTATCGTCTGATTTATCACTGAGATATCAGTTAGATTTTTTTTTGAAATAAGCTCCACCATCACTCTTTGAATTTGATTTTATGGCTTGCATATGCTACCATTCTCAACAAAAGCCATCCGTGCCTGAAGCGTGAAATATTGGTATCGCCATATTTTCTGGCCCGGTATCGGATAGGCACTTCCACAAATTTAAGGTTGAGCTTTGAAGAACCAAAAATCAGATCAAAATCGCCGAAGGGATCAAAATTTCCGAAATAGGCACGATTAGCGGCCAGTTTCCGGTAATTTTCAGCGGTAAGCACTTTGGTACCACACAAAGTATCTTTTATCCGCTGCCCCAGCAACCACGAAAACATAATGGAAAAAAATTTATTTCCCAGGATATTGAGGCTACGCATGGCCTCGTCTTCCATGGGATAAACCAGGCGGGTACCGTTGATATATTCCCCTTTGCCGGTGGCTAAAGCATCATAAAATTTAGGCAGATCCCCGGGTGGCACCGTCAGATCGGCATCCAGTATCATCAAAATATCACCGGTCGCATGGTCGTAGCCTTTACGCACCGCATCGCCCTTTCCTTTACCATCCTGAACCAGATACTTTACATCACGCTTGTCTTTGTAAGCAGCACAAACCCGCTTGATCTCATCCAATGTATCATCCGTAGAATTGCCTTCCACAAAAATAATTTCTGTGTGTTTGCCCATTTCAGGCGTACGGAGCACGGCATCCTCAATATTGCCCTTTTCATTCCTTGCGGGGATAATCACGCTTACGCTGAAATCTTTGTTTCCGGCCGGACGCACTTCCGGCAGCCGGGCAATGGTATAGCCGGTAAGGCAAAGACTGTTGAACAGTGGAAGGTTCGCAATGTATTTATTAAAAAGCCACGAAATAAGCGGAATATATACCGGAAAAAGGAAGCGCCGTCCACACTTAATTACGTCATAACCTTCTAATTGAAGCAGTCCGATAACATCGCCACGGTTCAACCAGTTCAGCCGGGGATGAGCCATTTTAAGCCTGAGTTTCTGTGCCAGCCACAAGGCCGGTTCCCACAGAAAGTTATGATATGAAATCAGTATACGGGTTTTGGGTGTAATTACCTTTTTTAATTCCGAAAATACCTGCTGTATATCTTCAAGATAACCAAGTGAATCTGAAATAATTACATATTGAAAGGTCTCACACATCGTAAGATTTTCCGCATCCATGACCTCAAAATTCAAGTGGGGATATTGCTCAGTTGCTATCTGCACCATAGAAGGAGACAAGTCAATGCCTTTACCGTAAGAAGGATTGAGTGCATTCAGCAGATAGCCGGTGCCGCAGCCAATTTCAAGTATACTTGCACCTTCAGGGATATTGAACCGAAAGAACCGAACGAGGTTTCTATAATAATAGCGGTTTCGGCGGATATATTTATTCCGCTTATGAGCAATGGTTTCCATCGCTTCAAGCACCCTGGACTTATTTGTAGAACCCAATTTCATTCTCCGTTATTCTTTAAAGAGGTGTAATGTTCCAGCCTGAAGTTATCAAACCAGGCCGGATCATTTTCCTTATTCCAGACATATATTTTAATTGGCACGCCTGCTTCATTCCGGTTTATCTTTCGGTTTAACTGAAGCAATTGCCACCCCGTATTTCCAGCTATTGAATCTTGCAATGAGGTATAATAAAACCCATCAGGATCAGCCGATGACATTACAATTCTTGCAGCGCCCCGTCTGGCTGATGACCAGACACTTATAGAAACCGAGTCCCCTGCCTGAGCAACAAAAGGTTCAACTGTGTAAGCATAAGGATTTCCCGGTTCAGATTTAATACTTGCTTTGCCTGAAAATACGTTTTGCATATCCGGATTACCTATGTAACTGAATCCATTACAAAAAGCCACCTGATTTGCATCACTATCTGCAACCTCTCCCCCACAAAATATTATTTTCTGAAGATAAAGTTGCTGCTGATCCTCCTTTATCCTGGGACTGATAATTTCCAGTCTGTCATTTTCATACACTTTTTGAAACTGAAACTCTGGAGCGGAATTTCTCATAGAGTCAATAAAATCCGGTGATTGCGATTTCATCCCGAGGTGATAAATCTGTCCATGGTACTTTTTATACAACTCCGAAAAATTCACAACATTCCCTGACCAGTCAACCACATGGCCTTTATAGTAATCGTTTATATATAAATTGGGATAAATTTGCTTTAATTCATCTGCATAGCGACTCCGGCTGTAAGCATTACCGAAATACAAGGCGGGCACAGGCGAAATTCCGGGATTGGTAGCAATTACAGCCGTCTGTCCCAGGGAACTGCTTGCAGCCTGCCAGGTTTGTTCCCACAGTGGGTTTTTGTTTGTTTGGTATAAACTTCTTTTTTTTGAAAGAGCGTCCGGGATCAGTAAAATCGCAAATACCACTACACCCAATATTGAAATGATGGTTCTGAGCCATTTGCCAACAAACAATGATACAAATCCATACAACATCACCACCAGATTAACGGCTACTACACTTTCGTAAGGCAACAAATAGGCGGCTTTCGGCTGTTTGGCAATCAACAGATAGCCGGCAACCTGAGCCAGTACCACAGCAAGCAGTAATTTGGCCGTTGGTGGAAATGATCTGTCATTATTCAAACGGCATTTTATCAGGAATACAATCAGAACGAGCATACTCATGCCAACTATAATTGCTAAAACCGGATTTATTTTTATAAGATTCAGCAATTCTCCAAAATACTTTGAAGTATCAATCACCGCTTTTTCGCCGGCACCATATTGTCCGGAATGAATAAACAGGCGGTAAAACCAATACAACATATTGGGATACAGCCGGATGATGGGAAGGGTAAAAAGTATAAAACCTCCCAGACTTACGAAGACAAATTTAATCTTACTTTTAAAAGGTTCAATCAGAATAAAGGGAATGATCATCAATGGGGCAAACAGCACTTTAGAAGCCATGCCGAAGCCTGAAATGATTCCAAAAAGCAATATATATTTTCTGGATTTTTTTTGACGGGGGTCGAAAAGCCAGATCAAAGCTGCTGTGGCCATTGCAAAAGCGGCCACCATCAGCATCACCTCCTGGGTAACGCGGGTAAATCCATTAAACAGCAGATAACCGGAAACAAAGGGCGTAAGCTGAATCACAAGGCCGTACCAGACATTTCGGGTACGTCGATAAAAAATAAAGGCCAGAACCAATAAAGATAAGGATGCAATGATAGCTGTGGCAACATTTAATATACGGATGTAGTACTCCGGATCGGCCAATACAGCTTGTGTAAGATTTTCGCCACGTTTTTCAGCCAGCCAGGCCCCTTCCAACACTACGCCACCTGCCATCTGCATGGTAGTTCCCGGATGATCGATATGCCCAACCAGTCTGAAACGCGCCATATTCAATGCGTTGAACAAGTATGCGTATTCGGGATCGTAACCTCCGCCATACCATGCCTTATTCCGCGACTGAATGGTTTGCAGCGAAGTGATAAAAAGCAGCAACGGAATCAATAAAAAAAGCACAGAAACCAACACTTGTTGTCCGGTTTTCTTTACTGAAAACAACGATATATGCATCTCAATGGTAACTTTGGCGGTCAAAGATACAAAATCGCACAGGATTCATTGTCTTTGGGTGGGGCTTAACGCTCTATTATTCGGCAAGAACTTTTTCAATTATCTGAATTTCCTCATCAGAAAAACTCAGATTTTGAAGTGCAGCAAGATTGGAATCCACCTGTTTCTGGCTGCTGGCCCCCACCAGTACCGATGTTACCCGCTTGTCTCTTAATAACCACGCCAGCGCCATTTGCGACAGCTCCTGTTGCCGGTTTATGGCCACTTCATTCAAGTGACGGGCTTTTTCAACAATTTCAGGGGTAACCTGTTTCTTTCTTAGAAAGCCATACTGTTTTGCGGCCCGGGAGGAAGGCGGGAAGCCTTCGAAATACTTATCGGTAAGCAAACCCTGGGATAATGGTGAATAAGCAATAAAACCCATTTTCAGATGCTCAAGGGTGTCAAGCAGTTCATCCTCCACCGAACGGTCAAACATGGAATAACGCGACTGATGAATCAGGCAGGGAATGCCCATTTGCTTCAACATTTCTACCGCTTCGGTAGTTTGCGCTGCGTTATAGTTTGAAAGCCCTACATATAGTGCTTTGCCTTGCTGAACAATTTGCTGAATTGCCCCCATGGTCTCCTCCAGAGGCGTTTCAGGGTCGGGACGGTGGGAATAAAAAATATCCACATAATCAATGCCCATGCGTTTCAGGCTTTGATCCAGGCTGGAGATGAGATGTTTTTTTGAGCCAAATTCTCCATAAGGTCCCGGCCACATATTATACCCTGCTTTGGTAGAGATAATCATTTCATCGCGATAGCGCGACAAATCGGTGCGCAAAACCTGTCCAAGAGTTTCTTCAGCCGATCCGGGAGGCGGACCGTAGTTGTTGGCCAGATCAAAATGAGTAATGCCCTGATCGAAAGCATGGATAATAATGTCCCGGCTCACTTGTAGTATATCCACGCCTCCAAAGTTATGCCACATGCCCAACGAAATTGCCGGCAACTTGATGCCGCTGTTTCCGCATCGGTTAAAAATCATGGTGTCGTAACGTGTATCAGGTGCTGAATGTCCCATATGCTTTGGTAATTTGGTGGTTTACAAATATAACAAGTCCGGTAAGCTATTGTTTTGTCCCCCGCAGGTAAAGCATAAAAGAACGGTAGTCTTCTTTAATAAGGCTCATCTTAACAGGATTGTATAACCAGAAAAGCCACCCAATAAATCCGCCCCACAGGAAAAAAGCCGTAAACTGTAATAACGAAAATATGATGGCCACCTCAGGACTTATGCCATAGAAAGATAACAGAAAAACCAGACTTACTTCACGGGTGCCAAAACCAGCCAATGAGATCGGAATCAAGGTTGCCAGACTCATCAGGCTGAGGATGAAGCCAATATCTATGAGAGAAAGAGGAATGCCAATGGATTTGAATATCCAGAAATTGGCAACATAAAAAACAAAATAGGCCAGCAGCGTAAGGAGCCAGGGCCAGGCCATGACAGGCAGAAACATTCCATTCCAGGATTCACGGATAAATTTAAGTCCGGTTTTTGCCGTATCTTTTTTAACGATGCTTTTCAGGCTGAAATAAATCACCATCCAGATTGCAAGTAAGGCAATGGCAGTGACCAAAAGGTAGGCCCCACCGTTAATATCCCCAAGAACCTTATAAAAAAACAACATTCCTGTGGTCCCAAACCAAATCAACATAGCAAAATCAAAAATCCTATCTACAATCAGTGTTTTAAATCCGTTGTAGAATGAGATTTTTGCCTCTTCACGCACATAATAAAGCCGTGAAATCTCGCCCAGTCTTCCCGGGGTAATTAAGCCAATGGTAAAGGAGGCCATATAGGCTACAAAACTGTTCCATTTGGGATAGGCACATTGCTCATGAACCAGAAGCAGGTTCCAGCGCAGGCTCTTTATGCCAAGCACCAGTAGCACACCTGTTAATGAAAGTCCATACCAGCCCAGGTGCAATTGCTGGAACACCCGCTTAAATTCAGCCATATTCCAGGGTATGTTTCTGATCATCAACCAGATGATGGCTACCGAACCACCAATTTTAAGCAAAGTTTTCACCCAGGGCTTTCTCATCCGTTCAGGTTTTCACGTTTTATACCGAAAGTTGCCTTTTTCCAGAGGTTACGCGATTTCTCGAATACCCGGCCAATGGTTGGAGGCGGTATTTGTTCCACCATCCAACGGGCCAAACGTGTGCCCAGCAACAAGAAGAGTGCATCAATTAATAATTCCATCAGATAACGGCTAAAGGGAAAGCCCGAAAGTTGATATCCATAATCAGGATTGGCTTGTCCCAACAATTTTCGAAACTTAATCCTGATAAAAGTTCCCCGTTTCTTCAAATCATAGCCATGGGAATGCATGGTAATGGCTTCATCCTGCGTGATGGGCTGAAGGGTAATCAGTCCTTTTTGTTCCATTTCACTAAGGATGCGCATCCCTTCTGCAGTGCGGCCAAGCACCATGGAGAAGCCTTTACCCCGCTCTTCATACACCGGTGCCCAGGCATCGCCTCCCGATATGTCGGTAAACTCATTGGCCAGATCGGTACAGAGCAGGCTGTTTTTAACGATGTGGAATGGAATCAGATAGTTGGCGTGGAATTTGGGCAACTCCACGGCCCGCCCGTCACTCATTTCAACCCGCATGTTTCCGGGCCATTCGCCGTAGCGGAAATAGAGTTTGCTGATGTTCCGGTAATCCTTGATTTTGTATGAACGCAGGAAACTTCTTACCGAAGAAAAGTGAAGCGTATTGCCATAAAATGGGCCAAAAAGGTATTTGATGTTCTTTACGGATGGATCATTAATTTCCTGAAGTTTCCGAATGCTTTGCACCTGACCAGGCAAACCAACATAAGCCAGCCGGCCTTCAAATGCTTCAATTTCAGGAAGTATCTCATTCACCGAGGTGATGATGTATTTGCTCTGGGCAGCTTCCAGAATCTCGTTTTCGGTCGTCGCGATATAAGGCTGGGTAAGCCATGGTTTTTCTTTTGACATTCCGGTAACCACGGCCCCTTCTATTTGTTTACTTTGTAACAGATAAATCAGTATGGCCGAGATCATTCCACCACTGGCACCGGTTTGCCTGATGTTTTCATCATTGGCATGTGCGATAAAAATTTCATAAAACGGCCCGGTGTAGGTATGGAATTCGGGGCTGTCATTATAAAACAGTTTACGGTACCCGGGAAAGCTGAAATCTTTACCTGTACAGGCATGAAGCAGGCGGGCGGATTGTGCTTCGTCAGGTTCATGAAGTACTTTTGGGCGATAATTGCCTTCCCGGTCGGTGAATACAATTTTTCCCTCCGATAGTCCTACGCAACTACCACAGCGGTTGCACAGGTTGGAATTCATGATTTTCCGCAGTTGATCAATACTTCTCGCAGACATAAAACTGTCGTATTCCAAGTTCAGAAATAAACGTTCCCTGACATCGCTCAATTAAGCGTTCAGCCATATTACGCATAAAACGCGGGCCTACCGGCAACAGAATGGTACCCTTATGGATCAATAGTTTCCAGCCTGTTTTTTCAAACATGGCTTTTACTTCTTTTGAAGGTAAAAACCGGTGCGGCCCCTCACCATGTCCTCCAAAGAGTGCGGTAAATATACGGTAAGGCCATTCGCTGGTGGCCGGCGGGCAACTCAAGACCAGTCGTGCATCGCGGGTTGACACCCGATGAAGTTCACGCAGAAAGGCAATGGGATCGGCCACATGCTCCAATGTTTCGAGGCTGATGATGCGGTTGAACCGCTCATTGTAAAAAGGCAGGATGCTGTAATTGCTAATTTTTACCTGTTGTATGTCTGGTCGCAATCGCCGGGCCACTTCCATCAAACCGGCAGAGATTTCGGCATTTACCACATCGGCTGAGGGTTGCACCTGTCGCACATAATCATCAGCTTCGCCATCGCGTGAGGTAACATTCAGTACATGAGCTTCTTCTGGCAGATTAAGATACTGAATGGTTTCGCGAAACCGCTGATCGTGCGTTTCCTTCACCTTATCGTTTTCCTGGACATAAATATGAGCTACCCGGTCCCAGTGTGCTTCCACCTCGCGATCTGTCCAGGCATTGGCATGTTCATTGGCCATGGTCAGCCCCTTTTGCGGTTTAGAATGGCTATCTGATCGGCCAGCAGGCCAAAGAAGAAAAGAAACATACCCAGGGAAATTAGTATAGTGCCCGAGTTGGGAAAGCGGCCAAATACAATGAAACCATGTATGCCCCATATTAAGCCCATAACGGTAAAAAGAATACTGCCCGGAAAAAATACCTTTAGCGGATTAAAAAGCATTATGATACGCAACAGCAGTAGCATGGTTTTTGACCCATCCTTCATAAATTTCACATTGCTGCTTCGTCCTATCCGTTTAGCTACATGAATGGGAAAGGTCGCAATACTATAACCTTCTTTCAAAAAAGCCAGCGTCGAAGTGGTTGAGAAAGAGAAACCATTGGGCATAAGATGTAACAGGTTCAGGATTAACTCGCGCTGGAAACCCCGCAGCCCTGAATTGTAATCGGGCAAAGCCTGATCTACCAGCATTTCACCTGTTTTGCGGATAATCCACTTGCCCCCCTGACGATTGCCCACCTGATGCGAGGATTGGTCACGTTCACCTATGACCATATCATAGTCATCCAGCAAAGTGCAAACCTGTTGCAGATAGACCGGATCATGCTGACCGTCAGAATCAAGCATCATAACTTTACTGCATCGGGCTTTACGGATGCCGGTTTTCAGGGAAGCGCCATAGCCTTTATTGGTGCCATGTCTTAGCAGGGTAACCGGGTATTTACTTACAATATTTGCGGTGTCGTCGGTTGATCCGTCATCAATTACAATAATCTGATACCGTTCGTTTAAACCTTCAGCAATCATCTTTTCCAGCAGCGGCCCAATGCCCGTTTGCTCATTATATGCCGGGATGATTACAGAGGCCTGGTGGATTGATTCGCTCAAAGCCTGATGAATTTTTACTGTTTCGAAACAGCAAAGCTACAAAAAGCAGATGAAATACCGCAATATAAATGTTTGCAGGAACAGACAGGTGTGGTTAGAACTCTTCTTTAACCAGAAGATGCGATGGCACCCCTAATCCTGACAGCTCCTGCATTACCATTTTTATCATAGGCGGAGGCCCACAAACATACACAGGCCGGGAGCGGCTGCGCATATTTTCACCGATAAAATGCTGTGAAATCAGACCATGTGCGTAATCGGGATGCTTTTCTTGGGAAAGAATATTTATGAAATTATGTCCCAGCATACTTTCAAACTCCTCTTTAAGAATAATATCAGCCCGGGTTTTGTTGGCAAACAACAGAGAATTGTTTTTGAGTTTGCCTTCATGCTTTAAGGTGCGCAATATTGAAATAAATGGTGTAATTCCGGCTCCACCGGCAATAAAGGTACCTTCTCCTTTATAATGAATGGCGCCAAAAACATCATGTAACAGTAAGGCATCACCCGGATTCAGTTCACTTATCTTTTTGGTTACACCATGGTGATCGGGATATACCTTAATGGTAAATTCCAAATATTCTGTCTTGGAGATATTGGTAAAAGTAAATGGCCTTTTTTCGGCCTGCCAGCCGGGTTTGTCTACAGAAAGTTCAGTAGCCTGGCCGGGAATAAAGCTAAATTTTCGGGGTCGTTCAGTACGGATTTGAATCACATCGTGTGTTATCCATTCCCGATGTTGTATTAACACTTTTTGATGGCTCATGATTAGGCTGCATTTAAAATTCCCATTTCGAGGAAAATTAACCTCGTTCTGGATAAGCTGTGGATTCAACTACTCACCACACAACATACTATTTGTCGATGCGCTCCACCTGTTTAATAAACTCATCCACCAGGTGGTCACTCGAAATGCCATAACCATCAACCAGGGTTCCCATTTCACCTGTATTGGTTTTAATGGCATATAAAATGGAATTATCAGCCGGGTTTGATTCCCCCTCGAAACGATAGAAGTGGGTTACTTTCACTTCATCTGGTCTGAATATCTTTTCAGAACTGAGCGAAAACAACCCTTCAGGTGTTACTTTAAACTGGGTTTCGTAACCCTTACGCGTTAATTTGGTAATTACAGTGGCCAGCGTAACCATATTTTTTAAAAGCTAAGTGATACATATGTTACTTGAATGCAGTATGCGCAAACAACAAGAACACTCATTCAAGAATCGTTCCACTTCCTGGAGTTTAAAGAAACCGGCATCAGTCCTTTACCTTATTGTGAAAGTAAAAAGTAAATCGCTACAAGGCAATGGCATTGGCAATGGCATGGGCAATGTTTTGAAACTCTTCGGAGGTGAATTTCAGCTTGGTTTTCTTAAAGTCAATATCATATATGGTATTGATGGGAACCAGGTGTATGTGTGCGTGAGCTACTTCGAGGCCAATAACAGCTACGCCCACTTTTTCACAGGGAATCACCTCCTTAATACCTCTGGCAACCTTTTTGGCAAATTTCCACAGTTGCATGTATTCCTGGTCTTCGATATCGAAAATATAATCAGTTTCCTTTTTGGGTATGACCAGAACATGACCTTTTGCCAGAGGGTTAATATCCAGGAACGCCAGATATTTCGCATCTTCAGCTACTTTATAAGCTGGGATTTCACCTTTTACAATTTTCGAGAACAGACTTGACATCATTAAGGTTTTTAAATTTATAATAAATGTCGACGAAACCATCAGCAGACCATCCCTATAAACAAACAACAAGACAAAATTCCCCTTAACAGCCTGTTTTTTTACCTGGAAATCTCCATAATTTCAAATTTCACTTTACCGGCCGGGACCTGAATTTCGGCGGTATCGCCTACTTTTTTACCCAACAGCCCACGAGCTATGGGCGAATTAATTGAGATTTTACCCTCTTTAAGGTTGGCTTCATTTTCGGGCACCAGGGTATAGGTCATGGTAGCCTTATTATGCATATTCTTAATTTTCACCTTACAAAGTATAAGCACTTTGGTATTGTCAAGCTTACTTTCATCGATGATTTTAGCACCCCGGATGACTTCCTGTAACCTGGCGATTTTCAGTTCCAGCATACCTTGTGCATTTTTGGCAGCATCGTATTCAGCATTTTCCGAAAGATCACCTTTATCACGGGCTTCAGCAATTTGCTGTGAAATTGCAGGCCGCTCAACCACGATGAGTTGTTCGAGTTCAGCCTTCAATTTATTCAATCCTTCCTGTGTGTAATACATAATAGAGAAAATAAGGATTTGTTAATCGGGATAATAAGTAGAAAAGACCCTAAAAATAGGGTCCTTTCCAATCGTATGATTTGTACAGATTAAAATTAATGCCTGTAAATTAGAGATTTATGCGCGCACCAATGCTGTGAATTCCATTAAAAGGATCGGTAGCTCTGTAAGAGTAATCCACAGCCAAAGAGGATCCTTTTTCTTTATTCAAAGGAACAGCAACGGTAAGCCCGGCACTGAGGCCTGTTAAGGCAGTGGTGCGGTCGGTATCACTGTTGATACCATCCTCATAGGTATAAGCACCTCTGAGCATGAGATAGGATTCTAACTCATATTCCAGTCCAACAACGAATTGATCTTTGTTGAAAGAGTTTGAAATGAAGCTACCGGCCACGGTTAAGCGGTGGATTTCAGCAAATAAAAAATCGTAGGCAGCACCCATAGCCAGTTGTGTAGGCAATTCAAAATCAGCAGAACGCTGCTCCAGGGTAAACTCACTTCCCTGCCCGGGCAACAGACTGCGAATAGACAAACCATCGCCACTAAAGCTCATGGTAGGTCCTACATTGCGAAGCGTAATTCCAAAATGTACATTTTGACGGGGGCCGGTAATGTACTGAATTCCGGCATCCAGTGCAATACCCTGAGCACTTACGTCAGAAATTACTTCAGAAATAATCTTAATGTTAATGCCTCCATAAATGCTACTGGAAAAGGCTTTGGAATATGAAATATTGATGTTCATGTAGTTTGGCGAGAAATTACCAATTCCACCTTCGGGAAGTTCCTCAGTGGTGATGGGGATATCACCAAACCGCATAGACATAATACCCAGCCCAATCACTCCGGTTTCACCGATACGTTGTGTTAATCCAAAGGTATTGATGTCTACATCGCTTCCCTTGAGCCACTGTGTATGTGAAAAGATGATTTCAGTGCCCCGGGTATGGGCCGCACCAGCCACATTGCTGAAAAGGCCTTCGAGCCCTTTAACATTGGCTACATTTGCACCTCCCCAGCCCGAACTGCGGGCCCAGGGATTGATGAGTAACTCAGATGCACCCGCCTGACCTGACCTGTCCTTATTGCCGGCCATGGCCTGATTCAAAGGCAAAACCATGGCTCCGGTTATTAACACGGCAACGAAGTAATTAAAGATCCTGTTCATAAGCAATATTTTGAAGATTTTAGTATTTCAGTTTGTAATTTATACGGGTTTAAAATGCATTCAGGTCGATGGGGCGTAAGGAGCCAAACCATTTGATTACCTTCTCACCAATATCCTGCGACTTCACGTGGATAATATAAACCCCACCTGCAATCGGAATACCGGCCTGATTTTTCAAATCCCACTGCACAGAGGTGGAAGGATCATCTTTGGTAAATCTGCGGATGAGTGCTCCCCCACTGTTGAAAATTGACACCGTGCAGCGCTGGGGCAAATTGGTAATTTTTACCCGGTTATCAAGCTGATTGGTTTCATAGGTTGAATAAGCATAGTAAGGATTGGGCACTACCCTGATGAGATCCAGATCGGAAGTTGCTTTGGCAATATCGTTGGTACTGGTAGCCACCGTTTCGGTACTGAATGAATATTTGGGGAAACCACGATTTTCGTAATGTTCATCCATGTAAATACTGTCCATTTCCGAAGTGCTGTAATAGCGCTCATAAGGTTTGGATATGCGGAGCCGTACTTTTGCTTCATTGGATAGCCAGTTCTCTTCCTGTCCGGGAACAGCAAGAGGAATATTCACCCAGATTGCACTGGAATACAAATAGGCCAGGAATTGATTGTTCAGCGATTCAATGTTCTTTCTCAATACACGCCCGGCATCGTAAGCCGGAACATTGGCTCCGGCAATAATTTTACCTGCAACGTGCTGGAATACATAAATGTAATGCATACCACCCATGTTCATGATGTCGGAGCTTGGATTAAACAGCATATCTCTTCCATTGTCGCCCACCATCCATGAGTTCTCGCCAAAGACTATGTTCAGACGTTCGCCCGTTTCAATGTTTATGGCATATCCGGGGAACCATCCCATACCTGTTTCAGCAATATAGTTGGGGTCGTCCGGATTGTTACTCGGTCCGCTGCCCTTAGGTGCCGGATTGCCGTCCTTATCCACCGACTGTGCAGCCCTGATCTTAAATTCACGTGCTCCACCTTCCGAGGTTGTTGGATCGGAGCTCATCTCAATTACAGGTGAACGGGTCCATTTTGATTTATCGGGAGTAAATACAAAATCAATGCTGCTTAAGTCAGCAAAACTTGCACCACTCTTGGAAATGAAGTTAAATGCCGGAGCATACTTTGGACTTTGTGCCCTGTATGCAGTCATGATATATGGCGCCCAGGTTCCATTGACTACTTTTTCATAGTTTGAATTGGGATCAAAATACTGATCCGGCTTCCAGTCGTTACTCGATTCATTTTGGGCATCGAACAATACACCCGAACGTATCCAGTTGAACTGAGGAATACCATCAATATCCGGCACACCGGAGATATATGTCTTGGCACTGTCCTCAAAAGTCATTGAGGAAGACAGGACACCGTTATTTTCAGAAATGATTCCCCATATGGCATCATCATCAGCATTGGTACCAATCCGGTATGGACCTGGATTTACAACCTGCCCGATTGTAATGGAAATACCAAGGTTTGGGAAAAGTTGCTCATTCTTATAACTTATAGAAGTATCTGAGTGAAATATTTCACCTGACATCATATCTTTAAGGGTCCATTTGGCCCTAAAGCTTCGCGTACTGTCAGCACCAATCTGTAGATAATAAGGACGCAATGAATCAAAGGCAAGTTCATAAGTGGTATTTCTAACACTCAGCGGATCTATAACTTTAATGTCTATGGGGCCTTTGCCGGCTTTGTAAGTCGCTCTGTAGTCAATTGGATAATCGGGATTACCTGGTTGATTGGCAGAATCTGCCGGAGGTTTCGATAAAATCTTTTCGATAGAAGCTTTGGTGAGTTCCAGCACGTTTCCACCATTTCCCTGCCCCTGAAGGCGGGTAATTTCCACACCATCACCATATTGTGCATTGGCCGAAATTTTTCCAACGGGGATGTGAGGAATGCCTGTGTACACTTTAATGTTCTTGCGACCGGCCAGATAAACCATCTTTTGTCCGGTAAGACCAACAATGCCTGGTTCCTGCGAGCCGGGATCGGCGCTATACTTCATGTATTCATTGTATCCGTAAGCAAGGGCAAGGAAATAATATTGCTTGTGGTTTACCAGTGACTGCCCGGAGAAGGCATCTTCTGTTAATTTAAAGGTATGCACTATGCCCTGATCTGAACCATATACTTCTTCTACGGGTACGTTGGCATTCAGGGATTGGTCAAAGTTATGATTGACCAGTTGTCTGACACCATTTTTAACATCGGTTTGATATACCAGCCTGGCCAGTTTCTGATCACGAATATCAGCTACAGAAACAGTAGCATCTTTTAACTGGAATATCTGGTAACCTTCAAAACGGTAATAAGGATCAAAATCATAACCAGTGCTATTGGCTACAGCCAGAATAGCGGGGTCTAATTCCTTGTATGATTCGTTAAAATTATTACCTGCATCATTTGTTTTGCGGTTGGTAATAAAGAAAAGCAAAGATTCATCCAATTCTCTGATGGTAAGGTCAGGCGCATTTGGCCCACTTACTACGGCAAAACAGTTATCAAACAACAACTGGCATTTGTCATCTACAACCTGCAGCAATTGTACTGAGGCCCATGGTCCACCTGAGGCGGCACGTGCCCAGGGAATACCAACCGTAATATAGTTAACGGCACCCGGCTCAAGGGTAAAAGGACCGGCACTCTGCATAAAGCGCCTATCGCTTTCACGGTTCTTGGCTACTTCTTCTGTCCAGTATTTCTCACCGTTAGGTGGCAGTCCACCGGTTCCCCAGTCGCACACATCACTGTTGCCCGGGAACATAAAGTCGCAGGTAGGACCATAGGCGCCTGAAGTGGCATGTGCATTTCCTCCATAAAGCATCTTGGTATTGTCTTTCCAGATTCCGCGAAGGAAATTATAATATTCGGGGGCACGCTGTGGGTCAGTCATATAATCGGGCACACCGGAAAGGGAGTTGTTGTGATACACAAAACGACGCATACCATAACGTTCATCATCCACAATGCCATTACCGAAATTCACCCCGTTAATGGCTTCAGCACGTACCAAAAAAGAACCGGTTTTTTGGTCACCAGCAGGACCGTAAGTCATATTGGTAAGTGAGCCGTTCAAACTAACAATACCGCAGTCTCCAAAAAAGGAAGGGCCATCAATGCCATTGCCTTCAAATGAAGGGTTATCATAACCGTCAGGATCCATATATGGGCCCTGGAAAAAGTCGACACCTACTGCAGGAGGCTGATCGCCATAAGCCCAAAACTGTCCGTCACCATCTTTGGGACGACCATTGTAAGAATAGCCCAATCCGCGACCAACATCACAACCTACATAATCGTCTTCGGCAAAACCAAGGTCGGTGTCTACCCATTGACTAAAATAAGTGCCCGTAAGGCGGAAGGTAGAACGGTTTATAATTTCATAACTATAAAAAGTCATGTTGTTAATTTCATCGTTGGTAGAGAAACCAAAAGCCTGCGCTCTTATTTCCAGACCTATTGGAGTTCCCAATGTTTCAGTGTGGATGTTACCTTTATCATTAAACACCCACCACAAAGTAGCATCACCTTTAATGACCTGGTCGGCCAGCAAGCCACCATCTACAATCCCTTCAATGGTTTCCTGGGTAGGGGTGGTTGAATGGCACAATTCATTGGACAAATCATAATAGGGATAGTCACCTTCTTCGGGATTATAATCACCATCGCCGCCCACATCGTAAAATGGAGCCAGGTAATAACTTTGTTTCTTGGTGATGTCACCATGAGCAGGCCATTCGAGAATGCTTTTGGGTATCTGGTAGGAAGGATTTGAGGCCTTATTGTCCTGCCAGGCTAAAAACTCATCCACTTCAGTACGCGTAATGGGAAACAGCTTATCGTATTCCGCACAGGTTTCTTCGGTTACAGCAGCAGTACCATCAATGGTAAGGGGGCCTGGCCAGAAGTCATTTCCGGTACCCGGCGAACCGGCGTTGGGGCCTTGTCTGAACTTGAGTGCAGCCAGTTTCAACTGATCGTTTACGTCAATACCTCCGATCCACAGGGCGGCAGAGAACAGTGAAGTCTTGCGCGAACCTTTGGGAATCTCATATTGAGCCACCTCAAAATCCCACCACATGTCACCCCCGGTATTGATCCTGGTACGTACATTGTTGATTTCGAGATACTTAAATCCGGCTCCGGGTAAACACCCGGCCGCAGTCGCCTTTACCTCCGACGACGATTTGGTCACAGCACGTTTGTCATAGTCAGCATACCCCGGCAGGGCTATGGCTATCAATAACAACATACTTAATGATATTCGGGCAATATTTTTCATGTCAGCAAATTTATCGTTTCGTTTTGTTGTTTTGTTCATCAGTACTTAGAAGTTAAAGATCAAACCCAACCTGATCTGTCTGGGAGAACTATAGTTATAAGGACTGTTCACCCTGATAGAATAGAGATCACGGAAAGCCTGTTCATCCAGTTGAGCCTGTATGTTGGTCTGATATTCAGCGGCAGCCAGGTATCCATCGTCATCGGGGTTACCCGTAGCTCCGTATACACTCATGATGTTCTTGGAGTCGAGGATGTTAAGTACCTGCAAATATATATTGAGGTAAGATTGGCGTTTACCTTCACCCCAACTCAGGTTGATGTCCCTATCCACACGACCATCAATTCTGAACTGCCAGGGCAGCCTCGATCCAGAGATGGAGCCTTTGATGATACCACTTCCGCCAATGGGCACTATTTTACTTGATTTGGTGTAAGGAGTACCAGAACCACCGAATATGGTAAAGTTAACCCCGGTGTTCTTCAGCACCTGAATGGTTTTAACCACATCATTTCCATCAGCATCTTTACGTGAACGGCGGATAACCGGACCTGAATATTCCTTGCCTTCATCAAAACGGTAATCAAGCATCAGATTGATGGCATGACGACGGTCGAAGCTCAAGGGAAACAGCGTTCTCAGATTGGGTTGTCCGGTTTGGATAAGACCTTTGGCAAAGTTCGCATCGGAACCGGTACCATTGGCAAACTGAAGCGTATAACTGGCCCTTACCCGGGCATTGTTGGTACGACGAAGGTCATAAGTTACCGTCAAACCTTTTACGGTCGAAAAGTCGATGTTGTTGTATGAATAATAGGTTTTAGGATAAGCCGCAGTATAACGGAACGACTGTATCTGATCCCTGATTTCGCGATAATAAGCCGAAAGTGTTAATGAGGAACTGGCTGTAAGCCTTTGCTGGAAACCAAGTTCATAGTCAATTGTTTTTTCGGGTTTCAGGTTTGGATTACTCAGGGTTGGGCTTCCAAGTTTGGGCAGGAAGTAATAATCCATAGGATCCATCCTGAGTGCGGTAGTAGGGCGTTGGGTCAACACGTCGTAGTGTGCAAAGAAAAGGGCTTCGTCTGAAATCGGGAATGAGAAAGAGATTCGGGGCATTACTGAAATTTGCGGCTCATAGTCGCTGAATGCTTTTGAAGTCACCACATCACTGCTGGGATCAACCAGATATGGCAATACGCCTTCACCCGCATTCAATACAAGCTCCGGGTCTGTAGTTACCTGTCCTTCTGCATCATACCAGTCATTTCCATCACGATAACCCATAATTGAGGTAGGATTTTTAAGATTATCCACATATACCACATAATCGCTGCCCATATTTTCAGGATGAGAACCCAGGGTTCTGACTTCACCTACCGTAAGGGCAGGATAAAGGGTATAAGGATCCGTAAGCACCTTTTGATTGGCATCAAACCGGTCAATACGGACACCAATATTAAAGATCAAATCGTCAAAAGCAAATTTATCCTGAATATAACCTGCCATATATATAGGTGTAAATGGTGCAATTTCACGGGTGAAGTTGTCATTTGCATCTTTTTTGGTGAAAAAGTCATCGAAACTCGGGCTGTCTTTCAAACTGATGCGTTTGCCGGTGTGGGTATATCCGGAATAAGCGGCCAGAAAATCGCCATCATTAAACAACTCATCTGCTGAGAACATATCTACACTCAGCGGTTCAGCCAGGCTAACGGTATGCCTTTTCCCATTGGCATCGTAATAATTGATGGTATATGAATTGATATCGTATGAATCAATGTCAATCCAATCAGTTCCATTCACCGGCAAACCCATGCGCTCGCGCAATTGTTTGTCGAAATAAAACTGTGTATTTTCATCGTACCTGCGGTCATAATATATGGTATCCATAAATACGCCATCCAGATATACTTCCTTGGGATTCTGAACATCGAGCTGTTCAATATGGAAATTGGTCAAACCACGCATTTGCGCCCAGAATCCGGTAGGTGCATAACTGTAATATCGGTCAACGCGCTGCTCATAAATAAAACCAAACTGAAGAGCATGGTTACCTATATCGGCAGAGGCATTGGCATTTAAGGAGTATTGCTCATTGTCAATCACCTGATAAGGACTATACACAATTGAAGAACCTATTTGATTTGCACCGGGGCTTCCCCATAAACCATAAACAGAAGGCGCACCCATACCATTGAGCAAACCGCCGCCGGAAATAATGTTGTTCAGGTTGTTGTGATAAAAATTCTCCGGATAGAGTTCATAATACTGACGGGTATAATTGGCGGTAATGGGATTGACATCACCCGGTGTGAAAGCCACATTTCTATCTCTGAAGCCGTTATGTACAAAAGCTGTTTTACCCGTAATGGTGTCAAAACCATATTCGTATGATCTTACTTTATCGGTTTCATATTTCCCAAGGTAACCATAATTGAACAGGTTATCCTGATGATCAGCATCCTGAACTACGCGGTTAAACCGGGTATAGTCAGCCTGAAGGGTATAATATACGTTTTTGATGATGGATGTGCTTTCTCTGTCAGCCGGAAAGCGCTGTGTAAAGCGGCCGAATACCCTCCAGGTATTGTCTTTCACCTGGGCGTTTTTGTCGTAATTAAACATTGACTGTGCGAAGTTAAAAGCACGGCCGTCAGAATAATTAATTGAACCACCCAGTGAAAGGTTAATGTTAGGTCCGGTTTTTACGTCAAGTTTACCGGAAGCGTTGATGTCGATATTTTTAGCATTGGGATTGAACTTTTGGTATTCGAGGTCTTCCATGCGAACGAAGTTGGAATTGTTATAGGTACCAAAGCCGGTTCCCGATAAGCGTAAAGGCTGCTGCTCAATGCTGCGCAAAATATCATCTTTTACCAGATATACGCCGGTAGCCGTGG